>ENA-UERN01000068-UERN01000068.1-human-gut-metagenome-genome-assembly--contig:-NODE-68-length-121665-cov-12.126649_pt1 | contig 121665 bp, 116 predicted proteins | sample MGYA00242950_ERZ507950 | MGnify/ENA primary metagenome ERZ507950 (study PRJEB26167, sample SAMN06115515) | human gut metagenome | host: Homo sapiens | place: China:Ningxia | collected 2014-11-26...
CACAGAAAAACGGCGTGACCTTCGGGTCACACCGTTCTCTGCGACAAAATAGTTACTTGTCACTATTAAGCCTTGAGATTACAGGGTTTTGTGTGGCGGAGAAAGAGGGATTCGAAGAGGATAGGATGCGTTTTTTATAACTTGTTTAATTGAATTATGTGATATTTAGTTTTGAAATCATAAAATTTGGTATCAGTCAGTCCAGTTGTTTTATAGAGGATGACCCGCTAAAGGGTCAAAATAAGGGTCAAATTCAGGCCCGCGAAAGGACTGTCACACAATGGAAATTACTTATCGGAAGCATGAAGATTTTTGTGTCCCCAATTTGCTTATGCATGGAAGTGAACCGGCAGCATACGGACGTTTTGGTAGGATGCGGCTCAAGTATCTGAAGGAGCACCGCAGAGCAGTCTATGTTGGAGCGTCCTGCATATGACAGTGCCTACAACTACAGCGTTGAAAAGCTGCGGGAGCAGGGCATCAAGACGGCGCTGCGCGAAGTGCTCTAACTTTACCGTCCCCAAGCGGTGTGTATCAGTCCGGGAGCCATACAGCGCCGAGCGTCGCAAAGCTGCCAGTGAACGGGCGAAAGCTGCCGGATACCAGCCCCCTGTGAGAAAGTCCGGCAGTTAAAGACACATGGCAGAGAATGTATTTGAAGCGGTCAAGCAGTCGGTCAGCACCAGAGAAGCGGCAGAGTTTTACGGGATAAAAGTCAGTCGAACTGGCATGGCCTGCTGTCCTTTTCACGATGATAAGAACCCCAGCATGAAGGTATGGGAATAATTCCCTTTATGACATATGCCGAGGTATAAGCAAACGGGTCAGCCTCAACATCGGGGTTCGCTATTTCTGTCAGAAAAGCATCATATTCCGATGCAATGAGCGTATTTTCCTTATCCAATTTGTAGATTGTCGTACCAGATGCTGTACCATCATAATCGACAATATCAGTATACGAATCTAAGGAACCCTTTCCTCTGGAAAGATATTTCTTCGATATTTCACTGATGAAAGAAACCATCTCGGATGCTGGCTCCAGCTGGATTTGTCTGCTTGCGTATTTCGTTCCAGCGGTTTTAGAGGTGCTGATTTTCAGCAATTGCAAAGACCAATTGGAACATTTGCTCATTTCCGCAAAGGCAGTTTTAAATGTTTCTATCGACAATCTCTTTCGCCTACACTCTCTCGAAGAAATCCTTATCGACTTCGTAAATTGTCCGTTCTTTCACGCCAAGTCCATATTCGATGAGCTTGCTGATGAATTCTTCGCCGTCAATAAGATCGATCTGCTGCTTTCCGGCATTTGATGCTTCTTCGCGGGCGGCCTTTGTAAAGCTGCCTGTGGTAATGAAAACCCCCTTCTCAATATCCGTTGTCAGCGATCCACGGAAATCACGGATATCCCCGGCGGAAACGCTACCAGTATAGCGTTTGCATTGGAACGCCACGTTGAAGCTGAAAATGCCGTTGATACGCAGCTTGCCGGTTCCGTCAATCCCGCCATCGCTGGATTTTTTGGTAACGGTAACCTGGGAGAATCCGCATTCCCGGAGCAGTAGCATTGCCAGACGCTCGAAAGCATAAGGGTTCATGCTGTGCAGGGTTTCCGCCAGTTCCGCTCTCCAAGGTTCCGAATCCTCGATGGTATCGATACCGCCATTGGAGGGATCTCCGTCTTGGAGAATCGTATCGACCTCCTTCTCAGTTTTGCCCTTCAGCTTCGTGACCTTAATATTTTCGGTCACTTCTTCCCGAGTTATGGATTTGCGTCCGGCATACTCCGGGGTGATCATCCATACGCCACGCTTACTGTTGATGATAGCGCCGAGGTTTTTCAGCCTGGTACGCGCCCAGGCAAGCTGATACTCGAGTTCTGTCTGCTGTGACGCATTGCCCTTATGAGGCTCGTCAACCACATCATCGGAGAGTTTCAGTTTTTTTATGATATTATCGCGTATCTCGTCAATTGTAGCAGAACCGCCCAATTCGACCAACACAGCAAACAACGGTTCCACCAGCTCAAGCTGTGTGGGACTTTTGATTTTCTTTACTCTTGCCATATGTCCTCTGTAATGCAGAATTATAGCAGATCTGGTAACGAGCAGACCTCTGTTATTCTCCTCCATTGAACATTGTGGTCAGCGTCCATAAGTCCAATATTCTTCCAAAGAATCTGTTCGTACTTTAAAAATCCAACAGTTGACGTTGTTCCAGCAACTCTTCCAGGATTTGTTTTAATAAAACCACGAGTTGCATAATCTGCCTCCATAGAAGAGAGCAAGTTGGAAATTGGCGCTGTTGGCATACGCCGTCTCATTTGATCAAAATCCAGTAGAACGTCGAGATGATGTCCGGTTGTTAATACCTCTTTGATAAAATAATCTGTAAATAGTTTACTGGTCGGACCGTTTACCAGTCCAAGATGATACATTGCAAGTCCGCGTTCAGTTAATTCCCCGGCTGAATCAATCATCTGCATCTGTTTCACAAATGAAAGGTAGTTTTTCCTTATTGCGCTATAGTTTGTATCTCCAGGCGTCCGCGGATCAATTTGCGCTTGCATTCGAGCTAATTCTGCTGGCTTACTTGCTGCTGGAAGTCGGAGATACGAATTAATTCTCTTTTCAAAATGTTTTATGTCCTTCCGCCCAGAAAGGGTTTTTATATTAACCCCCGAAACATCCTGAACAGGGACTGCCGCAAACGTTGTGAGGACAGAAGGGGGAACCAGTTTGGTTGTGTACAGTATTTCAAACGGGTCACCACCAATATGATTAACCTTCTTGAGATAGTAATAGTGCAATATCAAGTGAAAAAGTGGTATTGGAAGATCTTGATGCTTCGCCCAAAAACGCTCGACTGTAACTGTGCGAGGCGTAGCAGCCGTCCCGACAAGGCTGGTTACATTTTTTACCAGTCGTACATTCTTGGGGTTTGCATTGTCATAAATAATAAGCCCAGTGGGAATAGCCGATAACTGATGCGTATATAAATCAGTTAAATAGCTCTCCAAATCATAACCAGCAAGCAACTTTGGGGCGATCAAAAATGACAAGTTACACTTTTCCAAATATGCAATTCCTTGGCCGACTCCCGTCAAAATCCCCCTTTTTGTTTCTGTCTCCGGCTTAAACTCAAAATACGCCAGTTCCTTGTTAACACTATCGTAAAAAGCCGCATCAGGAGAAGGAAAATCTGCGGGAGTACCTGTGCGCAAAAAATTGGTCCCGTGCCCCGAAGCACCGTACGTCCAAGAGCCAGTTTTGAAATTATTCAGTATTTCATCCGTTGTCGTTTTTGCCAACAAATGATGTGCCATTGTTGCCATGATATCACCTCACAAGCATAGATTTCTTTGCCAGTGTTGTTGCTCGGTCTGTGTCCCACTGCTTATTCACAATTGTCCGCAACCTATCGCCTAGCATTTGGCCGACAATGCACGGGAACGCATTTCCTACTTGTAGACACTGGTTGATGATAGGTCCAACAAACTCGAATTCATCTGGGAAAGTCTGAATCCGCGCAGCTTCCCTGATTGTCAGCGTGCGGTTTAGCGTTGGATGTACCGGAAGCGCGTTGTGCCCTGGAACAATGGTAGGGGCAGGCTTCTTTCTGTCTAATCTAAAGAATACGTGACTGAAATTGGATACTGGCTTTCCTGTTTTTGACCCTAGCTTCAGATGCTCAGGAAGAGTATCGATATCCATTTTCTTTCCTTCTTGAATATATGAGAACCGTTCAGTCACAACCTTGTTATGCTTCGGCGGCTGATGATTTTTATACTTACCATATGTACTTTCATCTGCCAAATCGGCAATTACTTCGTCTACGGTACGATATGGTAGTTGCCAAGACTCAGGATTCTCATAATACTTTGGTTTTGGCCAAGGAAAAGCAAGATCTGTCTTTGTCCCAATCAGAATAAACCTATGCCTTAACTGTGGTGCGCCATAGTCAGCCGCATTTAAGACACGATGCTCTGTACGGTAACCGTTCTCGTTAAAGAAATCTTCGACGGCTTTTACGTATTCGCCATTCCTGGCAGACAAAATAGCCGGTACGTTTTCCATGATGAACCATGGAGCGTCTGATTTGACTACAATATTGGCAAAGGCAAACACAAGGTTATTCCTTTGATCCTGAGAAACATCCCAACTTTTAGTATTAACAAAACGCCTATTGCCAAAAATTGAGAAACCCTGACAAGGAGGCCCGCCAACAACAAGGTCAACGTGTGCATCCTTTAATCGCTTTGCAACTAACTCCTGATTCTCTTCTGTGGAAAGGTCTATTTGCAAGCATTCATGCCCGAAATTCTTCCGATATGCTTCTACGGCATAATCGTTCCATTCAGCGCCCAAGACACATTCCAGTCCTGCTTGTTCTAACCCTCTAGTGAAACCGCCTGCACCGCTAAACAGATCTCCAAACTTTAAAGTTGCTCTCTTGGCTTTACTTTGAATCCCGGAAAAGTCATTATCAGTATTAACATAGAAAGACTGGTCTGGCTGAATTCCGTCGTATTCAATCCCATCGATATACATATCAACACAATGGGCCAGTTTAGCGGCCATCAGCGGAGGCACTGCATTTCCGACTTGGATACACTGAGACCGTCTATCTCCCATAAAGATATAATCATCTGGGAAAGTCTGTATACGTGCAGCTTCTCTTGGGGTAAGGCTTCTGTTCAATGTCGGATGAACAGGCAGGGCATTGTTCCCAGGCACAATGGTTGAAGATACTTCGTTTCTGCTCAGTCTTGTATAGGTGTTGCCAAAGTTTTTACGTCGAATGTCTTCGGGTAGAAACTCAGGCTTGGGCAGTTTCCCACCTTCTGGAATCAACTCATATCTTCTAACCACAATGTCGGAGTGATTAAGTGCGATATGATTAGGGACTTCTTCACCCTTATCAGTAAGGTCATTGATGGCTTCCCCAACATTTTTATACGCTGTAATCCTTCCGAAAGAGTCTGCATTAAAAACCGGGAAAAGGAACTGTTTGTCGAGCATAGTCCCAAAAATGATGATTCTTTCACGCTTCTGCGGAACCCCATAGTTAGAGGTGTCTACTAAAGCGTAATGCAGATTATATCCAATAGCCAAAAAGCCTTCGATAACCTTCTTGAAATATCTTCCTTCAAACATGGTTCTAAGCCCCTTGACGTTCTCAAATAAGAAGCATGTCGGTCTGATTGCGTCAACGATTTTCACATAGCTCTCAAAAAGCATATTTCTAGGATCAGCGGAATTCTTATTCCCCATATTAGAGAAGCCTTGGCAAGGAGGTCCACCGATAATTACAGACACCTTCTTATCTCCAACATATTTTTTTATCTCGGAAATCGACAGTGTCCTGATATCTTCAAGAAGATATGGCTCATCAGGATAATTCAATATGAATGTCTCTTTAGCTTGCGGCATTATGTCAGATGCCAGCAAACCATGAAATCCAGCCTCATTAAAACCAATATCTAACCCGCCGGCACCAGTGAATAAAGAGATATAGTGTTTTGCGGTGCCGCTCATAATTGCCCCTCCAATTCGTGCCTAATATCGAAATCTATACTACGGCTCTTGCAAAAATCATCGATAAGCTTCATTGTCTTATATGTGGGTTTCGTTTTGCCGGATTCCCATCTGTTGACTGTGGCAAACGACACCCCCAGTTCTTTTGCAAAAGCCTCCTGGGAGAGAAAGCACTTCTGACGAATTTCTCTTATATCATCACAGAAACCCATATGGCACCTCCATCTGCTTGCAAAGCTATAACAGTATTATAACATAGATCTATGAATTTTTCTACCCCTTTCGGAAATTTTCCGAGAAGGGCTTTTTCATTCTTCGATTCTGTCAAGATGTTTTGCGATGAGCGTTTGGAAATCCTCTTCATTCATGCTCTGGGATTTCAGCAACTGATGGACCCCTACGAATTTATCCAAATACGCATTGAGAGACCAGAATGGTGTCTGATTTCCACGCACTTCAGCAGCTATCACCTTGTCTCTTGTTTCTTCGTCACCGACCACATCCTCATGAGGATTCCAGAACGAAGGAAAATATGCTGCCCAGTCTTATGAGCTTCCCCGGGTGATGCGTCTCATCGGCACACTAGTTACCTTCCTCGACGGAATACGGTGTCAGTTTCGCCGCCCCGCATAATACGGCTCTCGTGATGAATTCTGCAGCAGACTTTGCCGCAATCGCACTGCCGCCCTGATTTCCCATGAGCCAGTCAATGGAAACGCCGAAGTAATGGGCAATATCAAAGATCTGCTCAATGGCGAACCTTTTACCGCCCGTATTGTGAATGACATGGTTGAAGTTTGGCTGCGACATACCGAGCGCCTGTGCCCTTTTTCCCGCGTCATGGAGTTATTCACCATAAGCGCCGAGATTTTCGAGATCAAATAATCATTATTGAACTTTTTCGACATCTTTAACGCCCTTCTTGCAGATTTTCTATGGGATGGCTTATTTTTTGCTTTTTTTGGCCAATGTGTTCATTCCTGTCCAGATGGGTCTATGAAAAGAGGATTTCAAAAATCATGGGACCAAATGCACTTCCCGTGTCCGGTGGTACCCCAGGATAAGTGCGCCCTTTTCGTAATCAGGCCTTATTCTGCGGCGATGCGTTCCGACTCTTTTCATTCTCGGGCGGAAAGGAACATGCCGTGAAGATACGCTACAACGATCCGTATGGATCACCCTTTGAACTCATCATACCGTATGGAGAGCCGGAGGCGTTAAAGGAGATCATTGAGTATTGCCGCGCCTAATGCTGGGAAAATCGGAGAGGATGTGATCGTGGGATCTGGAAAGACAGCGGAAAGAGAAAATGTTTTGAAGCCGGAGTATGGAAAGATCGTCGGCGGCATTGAGGAAATCGATCCTTCTGCTGCCACCGCGATCATCAATAACCCAGACCATCGAACCAGAAACTTTGCTCGTAATATGAAGGTGCAGTTTCTTGATTCCGATTTCCCCGGACTTACAATGAACTGTCTCTCGTATGCTGGCCCTTACGTTGTGTTTGCCGTTACGAATAACGGCCCACGCACGGTCTATTCCGAGGTTCGGCGTTTTGTGACGATTTCTTCCGGTCAACATGAGGACTTTACAAGTGTTGCCATTCCAGCCGGCGAGACCCTGACCAGAGTGTTCCGTATCTTGGACAACGCAAATCCGCTGCAAACTACGTTGGAATTTGATATCGATGCTCCCGTTGACCTCAGTCCGGCAGAGAATGACATTGTGATTTCTTTGCTTCAGTACCCCTAAACACCAGCGCATATCATTTCAGCAGCGAGTCTGATGGCTGGGCAGCTTCTGAGGGCCAGCTTTTCCACACCACAAACGGCGGAAAAAACTGGGACAAGGTCGGCCGTCCGCTTGCGTGCGCAGTTTCTGGACTGTTTTTCTTTAGTGAGCAGAACGGGGTCCTTCTGGGAAGCAGCGAAGAGAGCGCCTGCATCCTGTTGAGAACCGATGACGGTGGAGAGACCTGGGACGATCTGCTGGCAACCCCGGCCACGCTGGCCCGGTATCTGCCTGTGGAGCAGTTTCCTACCGAGAAAAGCCTGTTGGAAAGCATTGTTTCAGCAGAACTCCGTCCGGCCAGCCGGACTGCCGTTTACCTGACAGTTCGGTATCATCCCTACGAAAGCGTTCATGTGTACGATTTTGAAGCGGTAAGGCAGATCGTGATGACAGCGGATGCTTAACTGATCACAAACTGAAATCGATGATGGATGTTCTGCCTTAGAAGAGTTGTTCTGATTGCACAGCGAAGATATGTGGTGGATGACGAATGAAGGGGATCTCCAGACAGGGCCGCCTTGCAACAGCAAGGCGGCCCTGCCGCTCTATTACCGTTCCAAGCCCTTTTGTTTGGGCAGCAATTTATCCAATTCCTCCTGAGGGATCTTGCTTAAGAGCTTCTCTGCCCGCTTGTAGCGCCGCTCCAGCTCGGAAAGCTTCATGCTCTGGTCAAAGCTGTGATTGCGTTCTGCTTTTAACTCGTTTCGCAGATCCGCATTGATCTCCCTCTGGAAGCTTGCGTTCCGCCGCTCGTGGGCGATGGTATCCCGCAGCCGCTGTGTTTCCGCCTGAAAGGATTCCACCTCCGGCAGCAGCTGCGCCAGCAGCGCAACGGCCTCCTCCCGCTTCTTGCCCGCGTTGAACACGTTGATGTTGTTCAGTGTGGCCTCCAGTTGCTCCAGCTTAGCATCCATGGCTGTGACCCTCTTGTACCACTGAGGCGTCAGGTGCTTGCGCCTGGTCTCCACGGCGGGCGTACCACGCTCCAGCTCCGGCCACCGTTCCGCCATGCAGGCGTAGAAATCGTCCTGCCAGCGGATCATGCTTTTCTTGTTGCCGAGGATTTCCTTTGCGGACAGCCGCTTGTCCCTGGTCAGCGGGACAAAGCAGAGGTGCATGTGCGGCGTGGTTTCGTCCATGTGTACCACGGCGGAGAAAATATTTTCCTCGCCTACACGCTCCTTCAGAAAGTCAAAGGCCCGCCGGAAATACTCCGGCATTTCCGCTTCGTGGGCCTTGGCAAACTCCGGGCTGACCGTTACCAGTGTATCCACGAATTTCACGCTGTCCTTCCGCACCCGGCAGCCTGCCGTCTGGATGCGGTGCTTGATCTCCTGCTCATAGCTCCACCGGGGCGTCACCAGATGGAAGTTCTGCGCCGTGCGGCTGAGATCAATGTCCGGGTTGCTGGCGTAGCTGTCCTTTGTCCGCTCGTGGTGGGCACTCAGCGCCTTGGACGCGCCGCCCTTGTGCTTTGCAAATCGTAAAATGGCGTATGCCATGTGGAACCTCCCTTGTTATAGCCTGGGAGACCGGGGAGCGGGGAATCCCCATCACGGCTTCTGAAACCGTGCGCTGCGGCGGGTGTCGATACCGACACCCGCCTTCACTTCGTTTTCGGCCCGGTCACAAACGCGGCTGGCCACCGCCAGCCTGCGTTTGTTTCCGTCCCCCGCCGTAATGGGTATAACACACTATACTTTGTACCAAAGTCCGTGTGCCAGCCGTTCCCTCTGGACTCCCTGAAACGGGCGAAATGCCCTGTCGGTGCGACAGGGCATTCAGCCCTCTGGTGTACGGTATGTCCGATATGTCCGGTATTTTCGGGGGATACCCCACTCCCGTTTTTACCGTACATACCGTACATTACCGTACACCTTCCCGCCGCAGAAGGATGACCTTTCCATCCTTCGTGCGCCGGGAACCGTAGCGGATGCCGTACTTTCGCAGCAGGTCATCCTGCCGCACGTTCAGCGTCCGCACGATCCAGTTGGGTGAAATAACCTGTGCGCTGTCCATCTTCGAAAGACACTGCGCCAGCTCCGTTGCCGTGCCGCTCCACAGTGGATTTTCTTCATTTACCAGCCGGGAAAGAAATTCCAACAGCGGGTTCGGCGGCTCCTTGAACAGCTCCGTTTCCACCTCCGTCGCTTGCCAGAGACTATGGGGAGAGTCGAAGTGCAGGTGAAGCCGTATCTGCGGCTGGTCACGTCCCACCACATCGAGGATGGCGTCCCCGCTCGTGCGCTTGTCCTTGTGCAAAACGAAAGCACCGTCTGCCGCCCCCAAGATGCCATTGGTGCCGGAGATGGTGTCGAACACATCCTCCGCCCCCTCCTTGCGGGTGTGGTGAACGAGCAGCAGGGCGATGCCGCGTTGGTCTGAGAACGCCTTCAGCTTGGCGATGGTATCGTAATCTGCGGCGTAGCTGCCGTTGTCCGGCGTCCGTCCCCGGATGCGTTGGAGTGTGTCAATGATGACCAGCACCGTTTCCGGGTACTCAAACAGGAAGCTTTCCAGCTGCTCCAGCAGATCTTCTTCCAGCGTGTCCGCCAGAACGGACAGCACCAGATCAGGACTGTCCTGCTCTGTCATCTGCGCCAAACGCTTCTGTAATCGCTCGTAGGTGTCCTCCAGAGCAAGGTACAAAACCGTGCCCTGCCGGGGGGAAAAGCCTAAAAACGGCTCTCCTGTGCTCACCTGATAGGCCATTTGCAGGACGAGGAAGGATTTGCCGATTTTGGGAGCACCAGCGAGGAGGTATGTCCCCGCTGGCAGCAAGTTTTCAATGATACATGGCCGGGATGGGAAATGGGTGTCCATCAGCTCCGGCATGGAAAAGATACGCATTTTGCCGAATTGCTTGTTTGTTTCCTCAAAAGTTGCTATACTGTCTGTGCGTGCAAGCGCGGACGGCTGCTCCCCATCTGGTGCAACAGATGGATCTGGGGCAGTCGTTTCTTTATCCTCCCACATGGCCGCCTCCTGTGTTCTGTTCGATCCATTCCACCAGCTTGTCTCTCGGCACCAGCAGCCGCTTGCCAATCCGCAGGGTGGGAAAGCTTTCTGTGTTCAGCAGCTGGTAGGCTCCGGCACGGGAAATGCCCAGTGCTGTAGCCAGCTGATTGGCATTCAGCACCGCGGGCAGGTTTTCGTAGTTGTTGTTCATGTGTGACCTCCTTTGAAAATTATAGTTGACATTATGGACTATTAAGGCTATAATACACAATGTAACTATTATGGTATGATTGTATAATGTAAATACGCAAAAGTCAATAGATAATTTTGCGCATCTATCTTGATATATCTAACAGGAGGAAACTATGATCTTTCCTGAACACATGGAATTCCGGTATTACATCACCCCGGAACGTAAGGAGTGCTATGAACTCTATAGCATGACACTGGGGTGCCGCAGAACCTTATTGGAAAAAACGCAGGACTTGGGCCAGTGCCTGGTTGACCTCTATGATACCGACTTTTATGACACATACTGTGTACTGTCTGAAATCAATAAACTATTGCGTCCCCTGACTCCTGAACACAAGGATGAAACTGCATGGAGAAAGCTGTTGGAACTGGCGATGCCGCTTTGTAAAGTGCATCCATTTTTTGGGCTATTGATCAAGGAACTGAGTGATTTAGAAGAAAATCACGCATATGGCAAGAATGATACCAAGGATATACTGCTTCGGTTTGACCGAGATTTTGAAAATATCGTTAGTGATGCAAAGGCATTAATTGAAGTGTGCCTGGATGATCGCTATCAGCCAAACTACTCCACGGCAGAGAGATACCGCGAGGCTCATTATGACGCTCGACTTTGCTTTGATGATATGCGCTATGGTGAGCTTGCCACAGAGGAAGTTATGTTGGAGCGTCCCGCATATGACAGCGCCTACAACTACAGCGTTGAAAAGCTGCGGGAGCAGGGCATCAAGACGGCGCTGCGCGAAGTGCTCTATCCCAACACCGTACAAGACCTCTACAACTATCTGAAGGGCTATTGTCTCCGTCTGCCGCTCCCAATCCACAAGTGCAAAAACTGCGGCAGATACTTTGTTGTGACTGGCAACATCACGCAGGACTACTGCACACGGTTGATGGAAGGCTCGGAAAAGACCTGCCGCCAAATGGGAGCCGTGGTGCAGTATCAGAGCCGACAAATGAAGAATCCTGCCACAAAGGAGTTTACACGATCCTACAAGGCCCACAACGCCCGTGTGCGGTATGGAACGATGACCAAGGCGGAGTTTACCGCATGGTCGAAGGAGGCGCGCGCAAAGCGCACAGACTGCATTGCTGGTAAACTGCCACTGGAGGAATTTGTGGCATGGTTAGACAGTGACAGGCAACGATAAGGTAAACAACGGACTGACTGGCCGTTTTATAATTTCAGAGGAAAGAGAGGTACATGTGAAAAGCAATACCAAGAACGCAAAGGGCAGCGGCACTATCCGCAAGCGCTCCGACGGGCGCTGGGAGGCCCGCTATACCACCGGCATTGACCCGAAGACGGGTAAACAGATCCAAAAGTCTGTCTATGGCAAGACACAAAAGGAAGTCCGCCAGAAGCTGACGGAGGTCACAGCGGAGATCGACAGCGGGACGTATTTGGAGCAGACGAAGGATACGGTGGGGGAGTGGCTGGATACCTGGCTGAAAACCTACGCGCTGTATTCCGTGAAAAGCTACACCTATGATGCCTATGAGCGCAGCTGCAACATCCATATCAAGCCTGCGCTGGGGCGGATACGGCTGTCCGCACTGACAGCACCGCAGATCCAGCAGTTTTATAACAGTCTGATCACAGAGAAGGAGTTGTCACCCAAGACGGTGAAGAACATCCACGGCGTGCTGCACCGGGCGTTGGGACAGGCTGTAAAGCTGGGAATGCTCCGTTCCAATCCGACGAATGTTTGTGATTTGCCAAAGGCACACCGAAAAGAGATCAAGCCAATGGAGCAGGCGGAGATTACAAAGTTTCTGCAAGCAATCCAAGGGACGAAGTATGGGCTGGTGTACCAAATCACCCTGTTTACCGGGCTGCGGGAGGGCGAAGTACTGGGGCTGACATGGGACTGCATTGATTTTCAGCACAATGCGATCTACATCAACAAGCAGCTTCAGAAAACGAAAAAGGTGGGCGGTACTTACTGCCTGGCCCCGACAAAGAACAGCCGTAACCGCACGATCCTGACCGCACCATCCGTCATAGCTCTGCTGCGAAAGCAAAAAAGCCAGCAGGCGCAGATGCGCCTACTGGCAGGAGAAGCGTGGAACAATTCGTGGGATTTGGTGTTTACAAATGAGTTGGGTGGACACTTGAGCCATTTTACGGTGTATATCCATTTCAAACGGATCGTAAGAGAGCTTGGTATGCCGGAGGAGCGGTTTCATGATTTGCGGCACAGCTTTGCCGTGGCCTCCATTGAGAGCGGCGATGACATCAAGACAGTGCAATCCAATCTGGGCCATGCCACCGCCAGCTTTACCTTGGATGTGTATGGTCATGTATCGCAAAAAATGCGGCAGCAATCCGCTGACCGCATGGAGGAATTTATTCAGAAAGTCTCCGGTTGAAACGATTGCCGCAAATGCTCTTTGAAATCTATAAAGGGTCAAAATAAGGGTCAAAGGGTATGACAAAACCCTGTAACCATTGAGATTACAGGGTTTTGTGTGGCGGAGAAGGAGGGATTCGAACCCTCGAGACCCTTTAGGAGCCTACATGATTTCCAATCATGCGCCCTCGACCAACTAGGCGACTTCTCCATAGCTGTGTCCAGCGCTTTTCCGCTATGCACTTGTTGCCTTGAACAGACAGCGATATTATTATAACAGAGACTTTAAAAAAGTCAAGCCCTTTTCTGTATTTCTCTTGAGAAATTTGCGCTTTTTGCCGGAACCCTTGCGGCGAGCGGCTTTGCGCCTGCCAAGAAAGCGACAGATTTTCTGCAGCGGTGAGGAAGCGTGTGCGCGGCCACCCCAAAAAGGGTGCTGCGTTATTGAAATTAAAAAGCTTTAGAACAGTTGTAAAGCTCTGAAAATAGACTCAGCAGAGAGAAAAGACTTTTTCTACACGCTGAAGCGGCATGGCAGAACGCCATGCCGCTTCATGATGCTTGAAAACTTACTTGTGGTCAACGGCAGACATGTGACGGATCAGCTCCACCATCTTGTTGGAGTAGCCGCACTCGTTGTCGTACCAAGAAACGACCTTCACGAAGGTGTCGGTCAGAGCGATACCAGCCTTCTTGTCGAAGATGGAAGTGCGGGAATCGCCCAGGAAGTCAGAGGAAACAACTTCCTCATCGGTGTAACCCAGAACGCCCTTCAGCTCGCCCTCGGAAGCGTCCTTCATGGCCTTGCAGATATCCTCATAGGTGGCGGGCTTAGCCAGCTTGACGGTCAGGTCCACAACGGAAACGTCCAGAGTGGGAACACGCATGGACATACCGGTGAGCTTGCCGTTCAGTTCGGGGATAACCTTGCCGACAGCCTTGGCAGCGCCGGTGGAGGAGGGGATGATGTTGCCGGTAGCAGCACGGCCGCCGCGCCAATCCTTCAGGGAAGCGCCGTCCAGCAGCTTCTGAGTGGGAGTGACAGAGTGAACGGTGGTCATCAGGCCTTCCACGATGCCGAACTTGTCATTCAGAACCTTGGCAATGGGAGCCAGGCAGTTGGTGGTGCAGGAAGCGTTGGAGACGAAAGTCATGTCGCTGGTGTACTTATCCAGGTTGACGCCGCAGACGAACATGGGGGTGTCATCCTTGGAGGGAGCGCCCATGATGACGTGCTTGGCACCAGCGTCGATGTGGCCCTGGCAGAGCTCCTTGGTCAGGTGTTTGCCGGTGCACTCGCAGATGTACTCAGCACCCACGGAAGCCCAGGGAATGTCCTTGACCTCCATAGAGGTGAAGACGGGGTACTTCTTGCCGTTGACGATCAGACCGCCGTCATAAGCCTCGACAGTGCCGGGGAACTTGCCGTGAACAGAGTCATACTTGAGCATGTAAGCCATGTACTCGGGGTTCATGAAGGGATCGTTCAGAGCGACAACCTCAACATCGTCATGAGTCAGGGCAGCGCGGAAAGTGAGACGGCCGATGCGGCCAAAGCCATTGATACCAATCTTCGTGAGCATGGGAAAACTCCTTTCAATATTGAAAAAACTTTAAAAGATTAAAGAATCGTTTGCGCAAACGATTATTTCTTTGCTTTTACTATCTTATCATGGACGATAAAAAATGGCAATCAGCATTTTGCATAACATTCTGAGAGCATATTGGGCAAAATGGCGAGGATTTGGTTGGAATTTGATAAAAAAGCGAAAAAGTAGAAGAAAGGAGCCAAAAAAGACTTGACGTTATATGAAGCGGGGGCGTATACTGTAAAATGCAAATGATTACGCAAACGCAGAAAAATTGCGTAAAGAGGTGAACGATCATGAAGGTGACCATCAGCGATGTGGCAAGGTTGGCAGGTGTTTCCACCGCCACGGTTTCCCACACCATCAACTCAACCCGCTACGTCTCCGGCGAGACCAAGGAGAAGGTCTACCGGGCTATCGCGGAGCTGGGCTACACGCCGGACGCCTCGGCCAGAAGCTTCCGGACCGGAAAGAAAAAAACCATTGGATTTATCGTTCCGGATATTTCCAATAAGTTTTTCGCAACAATGATCGAATCCGTGGAGAATTATCTCTCTGCCCACGGATACCATCTGATCATTGCCAATACAAAGGAGAACCCAGAGCGGGAGGAGACCAATATCCGCCTGCTTTCCGCGGGACTGGTGGACGGGCTGCTCATCGCCAGCACCATGGAGGATTTCAGCCGGTTTGAGTCCCTGATCCCCGCCGGATTTCCTGTGGTGCTGGTGGACCGGACCTTTGACACAAAGCGGTTCCCGTCGGTGAGCGTGTCCAATTTCCAACCGATCTACCGCAGCGTCTGCCGTCTGGCGGGCAAGGGCGACAAGCGGATCGGCATGATCGGCGGCCTGCCCCGGCTGTCCTCTACCAAGGAGCGGATCGCTGCCTATCAGGAGGCAGTGGCGGACTGCGGCCTGCCTCAGGATGACCTGCTGATCCGCTACGGCAACTCTATGGAAAACAGCGCCCAGTCCTGTCTGGATGAGTTGCTGGAGCAGAAGTGTGACGCGCTGGTGGTGGCCCAGGGCCTGATGGCCTCGGAGACGGTGATCTACCTCCACAAGAAGGGCCTCAAGCTGGGAGAGGACATCGATCTGGTCACCTTCGTGGATTACGATTCGGATATCAACTATCTGTATTCAAAGCAGATGGACTGCATCATCCAGCCGGTGGAAAAGCTGGGCGAGACTGCCGGCGAACTGATCCTCCGGCGGATCGAAACGCCGGATGCCCCAGCCTTTGAACAGGTGCTGACCTCCACCTATCAGCCCTGCAGCATGTAATAAGAAAAATGTTTATGCCCCGTCCCGGATCATTCCGGGGCGGGGCTTTGTCTTGACAGGACCATACGGGTATGTTATGGTTGGAACGTCTCCGGAAAGTGTTTCTGACCGGCGACACCATGCCCGCATACCGTTCTGCCGGTGAGGATGCTCCGAACCGAAAGATGAGGAAGGATAAGATCGCTGTACATTTGTCATCCCCTCTGCTGAACGGCAGGGGGGATGTATTACTTTATGAGAAGGAGAGACCGCTGTGGAAGCTGTGGAAACGCGGGTGGCCGTCATTGCCATCATTGTCCGGGAGGGCACGCAGGTCGCGGTGCTGAATGACCTGCTGCACCAGTACGGGCCGTATATCGTGGGGCGCATGGGTGTACCCTACCGGGAGAAGGGCGTGAACATCATCAGCGTGGCCATGGATGCCCCCGGTGACGTCATCTCCGCCTTGTCCGGCAAGCTGGGCCGCTTGGAGGGCGTTACCGCCAAGACCGTCTATGCCCCGGCGGGGAGCGTATGAAAGGAAGAAAAAACATGAACTGGAAGAAAAAACTGTTGGCGCTGGGCCTGTCTCTGGCCCTGACCCTGTCCCTGACTGCCTGCGGCCAGAAGGCCGCCGAATCGGAGCAGCCGGAGGAACCTGCCCAAACGGAAGAACCGGCGGTCGAAGCGCCGGATGGTACAGAGGCAGACACTGCCCATTTCAGAATTGCCGCACTGAAAGGCCCGACTGCTATGGGCCTTGTGAAGCTGATGAAGGACAATGATGAAACGATCGGCGCCCTGCTGAGCTCTGCCAAACCCTACGAGGGTGAGGTGGGCAATCTTTACACCTTCACGCTGGCCGGCTCTGCCGACGAGGTGACCCCGGCCCTCATCAAGGGGGACCTGGACATGGCCTGCGTCCCCGCCAATTTGGCCGCCGTGCTGTACGGCAAGACCGGCGGCGCCGTGGAGGTGCTGGCGGTGAACACCCTTGGTGTGCTGTATATCGTGGAAAACGGAGAAACGGTGCAGTCTATGGCGGACTTGAAGGGCCAGACCATCGTGGCCGCCGGTAAGGGCAGCACCCCGGAATATGCCCTGCGGTATCTGCTGACGGAAAACGGCATTGACCCGGACAAGGATGTGACCATCGACTGGAAGAGCGAGCACAGCGAGTGTGTGGCGGCACTGGCCTCCGGCCAGGCGGCCATCGCCCTGCTGCCGCAGCCCTTTGTCACCGTGGCTCAGACAAAAATTGAGGGCCTTCGCATGGCGCTGGATCTGACAGCGGAGTGGGACAAGCTGGACAACGGCTCCGCACTCATCACCGGCGTCATCGTGGCCCGGCGGGATGTGGTGGAGGCCAATCCCGGCGCGGTGGACAGCTTCCTCCAGAATTACGCCGCCAGCGTGGAGTGGGTGAACGGCAACACTGCTGAGGCTGCCGCCCTTGTCGGCGAGTACGGCATTGTAGATGCCGCTGTGGCGGAAAAGGCTCTGCCCTATTGCAACATCGTCTGTCTCACCGGCGGTGAGATGAAGGACAAACTCTCCGGTTATTTGCAGGTCCTGGCCGACGCGGAGCCTTCCTCCGTGGGCGGTGCCCTGCCCGGGGACGATTTCTACTACGGCGCATAAGTAAAACCGGCACGGCAGGGCAGGATCTGTCTGCCTGATTTTCATTCTGAAACAGAAAGGAGCGCCGCCTATGGACAGGAAAACAGACCTCCGCCTGTGGGCGGTGCTTTTCTGGCTGGCGGTCTGGCAGATCGCGGCCATGGCGCTGGCAGCGGTCTATCCCCACGGCGAGCTGCTGTTGGCCTCGCCCGCTGATGTGCTGCTGCGGCTGGGGCAGCTGGCCGTTACCGCCGCCTTCTGGCGGACGGTGGCCTGGTCCGCCATCCGCATCTTCGGCGGATTACTGCTCGCCACGGTGTTGGCGGTGGTGCTGGCGGCACTGGCGGCGTGGAAACAGTGGCTCCGGGGGCTGATGGCCCCGCTGGTGGCGGCGGTCAAGGCGGTGCCGGTGGCGTCCTTCATCATTCTGGCGCTGGTGTGGCTCAACAGCCGGAGCCTGTCCCTGTTCATTTCAGCGCTGATGGTGCTCCCGCCGGTGTACCTGAATGTGCTGGAGGGCATCTGCCGCACGGACCGTCGGCTTCTGGAAATGGCCCGGGTGTTCCGCGTCCCCCTTGGGCGGCGGCTCCGGGGCATCTATCTGCCGCAGGTGATGCCCTATTTCCGCACGGCGGTATCTTTGGGCCTGGGCCTTTGCTGGAAAGCCGGGGCAGCGGCGGAGATCATCGGCTTGCCCGCCGGGTCCATGGGAGAGCGGCTATACACCGCCAAGGTCTACTTCCAGACGGCGGATCTGTTTGCGTGGACCGTTACCATTGTGGCGGTGTCAGTGGCGTTTGAGCGGCTGTTTTTGGCGCTGGTGGACCGATTGATGGGAAAGGCGGGGCTGTGATGGAAATCAAAAACCTATGCAAAGCCTACGGAGACCTTCCGGTGCTGGAAAACGTGTCTTTTACCGTCGGTGTGGGAGTCACGGCCCTGTGGGGGCCGTCAGGCGTGGGAAAGACCACCCTGCTGCGGATCCTGTTGGGTCTGGAAAAGCCAGACAGCGGCGAACTGATGGGAACGGCCGTCCGTTGGAGCGCCGTTTTTCAGGAGGACCGCCTGTTAGAGGGACTGGACGCCTTGGGAAATCTCCGGTTTGCGCTGGGGACGGACTACGAGGAAGCGAAAGCGGCGGCCATGCTCACGGCGCTGGGCCTGACCTGGGAGACGGGCAAGCCGGTGCGAGAGTGGTCCGGCGGCATGAAGCGCCGCTTGGCTTTGGCCCGGGCGTTGCTGGCAGTATCAGACGCCGTGGCGCTGGACGAGCCGTTCACAGGGCTGGATGAGGAAAATCGCCGGAGAGCAGTGCTGTGCGTCGCTGCGGCGGCGGAAACCAAGCCGGTGATTTTGGTGACCCATGACCGGACGGAGCTGAACCTCCTGCGGGCGAATATTGTAAATCTATAAGTAAGAAACCCGCCGCTGACTTTTGTCAGCGGCGGGTTTTTGCTGGATTCAATTTCCGAAGCCGTTTTGCTTGAGGTGGCGGCGCATATCGGCAAGGGCCCACACCAGACTGGCGCCCAGTGCGATCCCAAGGGCATAAAGAGCGGTCTGGCGGGCAAAGTCCGCCGACAGATCCATGTCCTGCTGAACGGCATAGTACATGGCGTAATAGAGGGGCCGCCCCGGCACCAGCGGGATCAGCAGCGCGGGGATCAGAAACAGCGTGGCGGGCGCACCCATAAACCAAGCCAGAAACTCCGCATACAACGCGGCAAAGGCGGCGGCGGTCAGGGTGGGGAGCAGGATACCGGACCAGATCGAGGCGGCCGCCAGATAGACGCCGCAGGTCAGCAGACCCCCCAGAGAAGCGGCGAACATATACCGCCGACGCAGGTGGAACACCAGACAAAAACCCAGCGCCCCGGTAAAAGATGTGAGAAGCTGCACGATCACAGTCCGATCCCTCCCATCAGTAAAAAGGCGCTCATGAAGCCCATAGCCAGCGCCCCGGCCCACAGCAGCGTTTCGATGAGCCGCATGGCGCCGGAAATGGGGGAGCCTACCATGGTGTCCCGGACGGCGTTGGTCATGGCCAGACCGGGGATCAGCAGCATGATGTCACCGATCAGGATTTTGTCGGCGTGGAGCTCCGGCAGGAAAAAGGCGCACAGGGTAATGCTGATGCCAACAGCCAGAGCGGAGAGCAGATTGAATACCAAGCGGTTGGGGCACTGAGGGCCAAAATGCCGCTGGAGGCGACAGATCACCAAGCCAAACAGGGCAGCCACCAGACCATCCGTCATGGAACCGCCGAAAAACAGGGCGCAGCTTCCTGCGGCCAGCGCGCTGCCCAGATAGACCAGCAGTGGCTTGGGGGTTTCTGCCGTGATCTGGGCAACTTCCCGGCGCAGCTCATCCAGCGGAATAGGATCGGCGCAGCACCGGCGGCTCAGATCGTTCAGCGCTTCCAGAACGGTGAAATCCGTGCCGCCGGGAGTCAGGATCCGGCGGGTCTGGGTGATGTCCCGCCCGCTGGGCAGCGTCATAGTCACCACGATGCTGGAGGTGATGACAAAGGCATTCATCCGCACTGCCCCGTAAGCTGTGCCCATGCGGGTCAGAGTGTCCTCTACCCGGTTTACCTCTGCCCCTACAGCCAGAAGCGCTTCCGCAATGTCCATGAGACAGTGCAGCAGGACCTCCGGCTGCGCCGGGACAGGGATCTTATCTGCGTTCACGTCACTTAAAAGCCGAAGAGCATAGAGCGATCAATGTCGGCCAGACTGTGGGCACCGCACATGGCCATGGTGTCCGCAAGCTCTGCCTGAAGCTTGTCCACATAGGCCTGCACGCCTTCCTGAGCGCCGCCGTAGACCGCGGTGACGAAGGGGCGGGCGATGAGCACCGCATCGGCACCCAGAGCCAGAGCCTTGAACACGTCCATGCCGGAGCGGATGCCGCCGTCCACAAAGACCTTCATCTTGCCGCCCACAGCGTCCACAATGGCGGGCAGGACCTCGGCGGTGGCGGGGCACTGATCCAGCACACGGCCGCCGTGGTTGGAGACGATGATACCAGCGGCACCGGCTTCCAGTGCCTTTTCCGCACCCTTCACCGTCATGATGCCCTTGAGGATAAAGGGCTTGCCTGCCATGGCAGCGATCTCCTTCAGCTGATCCACGGTCTTGCTGCCGGCGGGGGGAGTCATCCCCTTCAGGAAGGGCAGACCGGCGGCGTCAATGTCCATGGCGATGGCGCAGGGATCAGCGGCCTTTACCAGGTCCATTTTCTGACGGACGGTCTCCAGATTCCAGGGCTTCACAGTGGGAACACCGCAGCCGCCGTTGGCTTTCAGGGCATCCACGGCGCCTTCCATGACGGCGGGGTTGGTGCCGTCACCGGTGAAGGCGAGGATACCGGCCTTGGCGCAGCCCTCCACTAGTACATTGTTATAGCGCAGATCGTCATATTTATCACTGTAATGCATAGCCACGGCACCAACGGGGCCGGCCATTACGGGGATCGTCAGCTTGTGGTCGAAGAAATCATAAGAGGTGTCCACATCACCGTTTTCGCAGATGGTGTCCATATTGACGCACAGCTCCTGCCATTTCTGGTAGTTGCGGATGGCGCCGGTGCCCAGACCCTTGGCGCCGGGACCAGGGACCGTGTTTTTGCAGGCGAGGCCGTTGCACACAGGGCAGGCGTGGCATTTGCCCATGCAGGTTCGGGCCTGCTCCAAAACTTCCTGATAAGTCATTGCAGTTTCCTCCTGAATCGTATAGCTTTGTAAAAATCCCGTTAAAGATCAAACATATTCCCGATTGGCCTCATTTTACAGCAGGCGGCAGAAAAATACAAGTCGGTAAAATGTTGAGAGCGGCGGAACTTTTTGACGGGAATTTCGTCTATATAAGTAGAAGAGCGGCACAACCGCTGAAAAAGGAGGAGGCGCCATGAAAAGAAAGTTATTTGTCTGTTTTCTCGCAATGATTATGCTCCTGAGTCTGACTGCCTGCGGAGCCAGCAGCAAAACTGCGGCTTCCGTTGATTCCAGCGCCAACGACCACCCTGCGGAAAGCCCCGCCGTGACAGAGGAGAAGGGATATTTCGACGCTGACACCAACGGCTATGATGACGAGGGTCGGGACAGCGGCGGAGGTGTTCTGGAAAACCAGAAGATCATCTACACCGGGGACATCAATCTGGAGACCACGGAGTTTGACGAGGCCGTCAAGGCGCTGGCATCGCTGGCGGAGGCCAAGGGCGGCTATCTGGAGAGCAGCACCGTAGGCGGCGGGAGCCGGGGCTACCGGTGGGCGGATTATACCGTCCGGGTGCCCTCCGCTCAGTTTCAGAGCTTTCTGGATCAGGCCGGGGAGCTTGCCCATGTGACGTGGCGGAACACCAATTTGGAAAATATCACAGAGACCTATTATGACACGGCGGGCCGCCTGAAGACCCAGCAGATCAAGCTGGAGCGGCTGCAAAAGCTGCTGTCCCAGGCGGAAAACATGGAGGACATCATCACCATTGAGTCCGCCATTTCCGAAACAGAGTGGAATATCGAGGACCTTTCCGGTACCCTGCGGCACTATGACGCGCTGGTGGACTTCGCCACCATCAACGTCCATGTGTCGGAGGTCTATAAGTATTCCGACACGGAGGAACTGCCGGAGAATTTCGGAGATCGCCTGAGCAGTGCTATGAGCCGGGGCTGGCATTCCTTTGTGAACGGCATGGAGGACTTCGCCGTGGCGCTGGCGTACAGCTGGATGTGGCTGATCCTGTGGGCGGTCATCATCGTAGCGGCGGTGGTCATCCTGCGGAAGATCCGGCGGCGGAGCGGAATGAAAAAACCGCTGTTCAAGAAGAAAAACGATGTAAAACCGGATGACAAGTCCGGTGATACCTGATAGACTAAAGGCAGCGGGAGACCGCTGCCTGAGACTGTCGATAAAGTAGTAAATTCTCCGCGACGGTAAGGAAGGGTGTGCGCGGGAAACCCAAGAAGGGGAAACGGGCGAAGCGCCGCCAGCGGCGGATAAAGCGAGCCTGTTTCGAGGAAGGCCCCCGGTTTTCGGGGGCAAAGCACACGGAAACCGGCTGGGCCGACGGTGTATTCCTGCACCATGCGGGGAGAAAAGACTTTTTCGACACGCTGAGGCAGCGGGAGACCGCTGCCTTTTCTGATATTTTAGGAGGGATCGTTATGAAGCTGACCTGGCTGGGACACGCCTGTTTTCTTTTGGAGGAGGACGGCTATCGCATTGTACTGGACCCGTATACCGGCGTGGCGGGGTATCCGCCTTTGCACATACAGGCTCACGCCGTTTTTTGCAGCCACGGCCATTTTGACCATCACGCCACAGACTGTGTGGAGCTGCTGCCGGAGCGGGAAAGCCCGTTTACGGTCCGGGAGGTAGAGACCTTTCATGATGACCGGGGCGGCGCGTTGCGGGGGACCAACACGGTCCGGATTTTTACAGCCGGCGGCCTGTCTGTGGCCCATCTGGGCGATCTGGGGCACCAGCTGACGGTGGAGCAGGCGGCGGCCATCGGCCCGGTGGACGCCGTGCTGGTGCCGGTCGGGGGTGTTTACACAGTGGATGCCGCCGGAGCAAAGGCGGTGTGCGATGCGCTGCATCCTCGCTGCGTGGTGCCCATGCACTACCACCACGCACCCTACGGCCTGACGGAGGTGGACAGCGTGGAGTCATTTCTGGAGCTGTGGCCCGCAGAGGAGGTCCACCATCTGCAAGGGGCGGCGTTTGAGCTGACCGAGCAGACTACCGGGGTCATGGTTCCTTCGTTTTGAAGAATAGCTCTTGACAAAACGATGAATACTATGTAATATAGTTTTGAAAACTATATTACACGGCAATGAGGTGATCGTATGGTACAGAACAGACAGGTGACCCTGTTAGGGGATTCCATCCTGAAGGGAATTCAGGTAGATCTGGGTGACCGGCGCTATCGTACTCATAATGAGATCAATATGGAGGCTTTGGAATCGGAATTTCAGCTTTCCATTCATAATGACGCGCACTTTGGAGCCACGGTCCGCAAGGGCAGCCGCTTGCTGGACCGGATGCTGGCCCGGAAGCTGCCCTGCGACATGATGGTGATGGACTTCGGCGGCAATGACTGCGATTTCCGCTGGAAGGAGATCGCGGAGGACCCCACGGGGGACCATCAGCCCAACGTGCCGCTGCCAGAGTTTGTGGAGCTGTACCGGGAGATGATCCGGCGGGTACGGAGCCACGGTATCCGGCCCATCCTTACCAACCTGCCGCCGCTGGACAGCGAGCGCTTTTTCAATTGGTGGTGCGGAGATCTGGACAAAGAGGCTGTGATGCGCTGGCTGGGAGACGTGGGCAACATCTACGTCTGGCAGGAGCGGTATTCCCGTGCGGTGGAGCGTTTGGCCCGGGAAGAAAATGTGCCGCTGGTGGATGTCCGTGGAGCCTTTTTGGACTACGGCCACCTGGAGCAGACCCTCTGCGCCGATGGTACCCACCCCAACACCGTCGGTCAGGGCTTGATCACAAAGGCATTTCAGGATTTTGGCCGGGGGCTGCGGCTGGCCGGTCAGACCGTCTAACAGAAGGACAAAAATACGGGTCGGTTTTCAAAACCGGCCCGTATTTTTTACAGCTTTTTGAAGATGTGGATGCGGAAGGACGCCTGACAGTCCAGATTTTCCAACGCTTCCATCCGCTCTACGCCCGCCTTGGGGGTTTTCCAGCAGTAGGGCGTCATATGGAAGAGGGATCGAATATCTGCCTGATCTGCCAGATGGAGGGTGAAGTCCACCGGAACGATGGCCTCATAGGTGAAGCCCTCGTAGGGAGTTTCTTTTTCCTCGTTGGGGTAGGGCACATCGTAGAGGACCCGCTTCAGCTCCCACAGATGGTCGGCGCCGGGTACCACATAGAGAAAATGGCCTCCGGGCTTCAGGACCCGGCGGAATTCGTCAATGGCCAAGGGGGAGAAGCAGTCCAGCAGCAGGTCTGCTGTTTCATCCGCAAAGGGAAGATGATAGCAGGAGGCCACCGCGAACTCCACCTGCTTTTCCCGTTTGGCGGCCAGCCGGAGGATAGATTTGGAGATGTCGATACCGGCTATAGCGGGCGTTTTCCTGGCGGCAGTCAGGGCTGCCCGGATGCCGGCAGTGTAGTACCCCTCTCCACAGCCGGCATCCAAAATCACCGGATGCTCGCCCACAAGCGGCAAAATCCGGCTACAAAGCGTATTTAAGAGCGGCATATAATACTCTTTGGATAGGAAATCCCGGCGGGCTGCCGACATAGCCTTGTCATCGCCGGGATCGGCGGAGTGCTTCTGATTGGGGGGCAGCAGATAGGTGTAGCCCTCCTTGGCGATGTCGTAGCTGTGTCGGTCAGCGCAGCGGTAGACCCGTTCCTCCCGGTCCAGCGGACCGCCGCAGACAGGACAGCGGAACAGAGATTTCATACGATCCCTCCTATGCGTTCAGATCTTGGGTCACGTCATGGATCCACTTGCCGCTGCGGATCCGGTGCAGGCCGAAGGGAACCTTCAAAGCGGATTCCGTGGCCATGATGAAGCAGAAGATGGCGATGGGAGCGTGGAGTACCAGCCCCAGCAGCACCAGCAGCGGCAGGGTGAAGCACCACAGGGGGAGAACGTCGATCAGCATGGCAATCCGCACATCGCCGCCTCCCCGGAGAACGCCCACGATGCCGGTGGTGGCAAAGGCGTGGAGCGGGGCAGAGATGGAGTAGCAGATCATCATGGTCACGCAGAGAGACGCTGAGGCGGCGGTCATGGAGAACAGAGGCAGCACGTGGGGCTTCAGCACGAGCCAGAACAGCAGCTGCTCCGCTATTGCGACACCAAAGCCGGTGCAAAAGGCCACAAAGGTCAGGGCCTGACCAATGGGATAGGCGTTTTTGCCGCCCATGCCCACCTCCTTGCCGACGATCACGGCGGCCGCCGCTGCCACGCCGAAGATGGCTACCGTCACCATCTTGTCGATGTTGCCCGCCACGGTGTAGGCGGAGATCAGGTCTGTGCTGCCCGTCATGTGGCCCATGATGACGGTGTAGAGTGAGGTGCCGGTACCCCAGAGAGTCTCGTTCAGCAGCACCGGCGTGGAGAACTTCACAAAGCTGCGGAAGGTGGCCTTGCCGGGCCGGAGAATACAGGCGGGCAACAGAGGCATCTGCTTGCAGTGCAGGGCGTAGACAAGGGAAATGACAAATTCCACCACACGGGAGGAGAAGGTGGCGATGGCGGCGCCGGTGATCCCCAGTGCGGGCAGACCCAGCTTGCCGAAGATCAGAATGTAGTTGCCTACGGTGTTGCAGACGGTGGAAATGGCGAATACCGTCATGCCGAAGCGGGGATTCTCAATACTTTGCTGCATGCCGATGTAAATGGAGGAGAGGGAGTTGAGAATATAGGAGAAGCCCACGATGCGGATGTAGGAGGTGCCCAACTCCACCAGACGGGCATTGTCGGTAATGAGCATCAGCACCTGTCGGGGGAACAGACCCATGGTCAGAGCGCAGAGGGTGGAAATGCCTCCTGCCACAAAGAAGCCGATGCCCATGACCCGGTTGATGGATTCCCGATCTCCCCGACCCCAGAACTGGCTGATGAGCACGCGGGAGCCGCTTTGCAGACCGAAAACGATGAGCTGGATGATATAGATGGGTACATTGGCCACGGTGACGGCGGACATCTGCTCCTGACCGACCAGACCCACCATGAAGGTGTCCATGAAGCCAAGAGAGGTGGTGATGAGGTTCTGAAGGACCACTGGCAGAGCCAGTGTAAAGACCCGGCGGTAGAAGCCGGGCTCCCGGCGAAGATAGCTGAAATTCATAAAATGAAATTCCTTATTCAGAATAATAAATGGAATCCATGTTTTGTCAGGGCGTGTACCTGACAAAACATACTTTGCGGTTCACAAGTGTGCGAGCATAGCGAGCTCTCCAGAGGGGCGTCTCTTGCAGCTTTGCGGCAATTCACCTTCTGCATAGCAGTGAACCGTGTGGGGAATTCTCAAGGGGGAGTCTGCTCCCCCTTGAGATTTTATAGCTTTATAGCATGGGCATCCGGTGATCGTGATGATTCCGGAGGGCCTCCGCACAGGCGTCGATCTCGGCGAAGGTGGTCTCCGGGCCGAAGCTCAGCCGGATGACACCGGCGGCCACCCGCTTGGGCAGATGCAGCGCCGCCACCACCTGGCTGGACTTGCCCTGGTGACAGGCGGACCCGGCGGAGACGCAGATCCCCTGACTGCCAAGATCGTTTACCACATTCTGGCTGGGCCAGCCCGCCATGGAAACGGACAGGACATGGGGGGCCTTGCCGCTACCGATGATCTGGAGGTCCGGAATGGCCGTCAGCTTTTCCACGGCGTAGGCCTTGACCTCAGCCATGTGATGCAGTTTGTCCTCCAAATGGTCCCAACGCAGCTCCACCGCTTTGGCGAAACCTGCGATCTGGGCAGTGGCCTCCGTACCGGAGCGCAGGCCCATTTCCTGACCGCCGCCGGGCAGCAAGGGCCGGGGATTCCGAACCCGGGGGCCGATATAAAGAGCGCCGATGCCCTTGGGGGCGCCGATCTTGTGGCCGGAGATGGCGATGAAGTCCGCTCCCAGAGCTTTGGCAGAGAAGGGGACTTTCAAAAAGCCTTGGACCGCGTCGGTGTGGAGCAGGGTTTTTTCATTGACGGCCTTCAAACCCTTGGCGATGTCTGCAATGGGATAGATGCTGCCCAGCTCGTTGTTCACCATCATCACGGACACCAGCGCCGTGTCCGGCCGCACCGCCGCCAGAACGGATTCAGCGGAAATGTCGCCGTTTTGATCCGGCAGGATGGTCGTGACCTCCCAGCCCTCCTGCTCCAGCTGCTGGCAGCAGTTGAGGACGGCGTGGTGCTCCACGGCGGTGGTGACGATGTGGCGGCCCACATGGCGGTTCTGCCAGCAGGCGGCCCGGATGGCCCAGTTGTCACCCTCGGTGCCGCAGGAGGTAAAGAAAAGCTGGTTTGCTTCGCAGCCTACGGCTTTGGCGATCACAGCCCGCCAATCCTCCACGCTGCGGCGCATTTCCTGTCCGAAGGGATATTGTGCGTTGGGGTTGGCGTACTGTTCTGTCAGCACGGTGTACATGGCGTCCGCCACAGCCTTGGGGACCGGCGTGGTGGCGGCGTGGTCCAGATAGATCATAAAAAATCCTCCTCTTGCCCTATTCCGAAAATAAACGTATAATGGGAGGGAAATCACGGGAATCCCCCCGGAAATCTCTTTCAATAGCGTAATTATTCATTATATAAGAACGATTCTGAAAACGCAAGGAGAACCTATGAAAGTTGCCATTTACACCCTTGGCTGCAAGGTAAATCAATATGAGACCCAGGCTATGGAGCAGACCCTCCGGGCAAAAGGACATCAGGTAGTGGAATTTTCCGACGAGGCCGACGCCTATGTGGTGAATACCTGCTCCGTCACTGCCGTCAGCGACCAGAAGTCCCGGCAGGTGATCCACCGGGTACAGAAGCAGCATCCGGCGGCGGTGGTGGCAGTGTGCGGCTGCTATCCCCAGACCCATCCGGAGGATGTGCGGAAGCTGGGGGCGGATCTCATCGCCGGTACCGGTGACCGGGAGGGGTTCATTTCCCTGCTTGAGGAGGCTGCCGCCGGAAAGAAAAATCTGGAGGCCCTTGACAAGTCCTTTGAGCGGCGGGTGTTTGAGGTGCTGCCTGCCGGCGGCATGGAGGGCCGCACCCGCGCCATGCTGAAAATCGAGGACGGCTGCGTGAACTTCTGCACCTACTGTATCATCCCCTACGCCCGGGGACCGGTGCGCTCCCTTTCGCTGGAACAGGCGGTGGAGCAGACGCGGCAGCTGGCAGCGGAGGGCTACCGGGAGATCGTGCTGACAGGCATCGAGATCTCCTCTTGGGGCCACGATCTGAAGAACGGCCAGAGCCTTATCGACCTGCTGGAGGCCCTGCCCGCCGCGGCGCCGGAGGTGCGCCTGCGGCTGGGCAGTCTGGAGCCCCGCACTGTGACGGAGGACTTCTGCCGCCGGGCGGCGGCTCTGCCGAACCTGTGCCCCCAGTTCCACCTGTCCATGCAGAGCGGGTGCGATGCCACCTTGAAGCGGATGAACCGGAAGTACGATACCGCCCGGTATCTGGAATCCGTGGAGCTGTTGAACCGCTGGTTTGACCGCCCTGCCGTCACCACAGACCTCATCACCGGCTTCCCGGAGGAGACGGAGGAGGAGTTTGCGCAGACCTTAGACTTCATCCGGAAGTGCCGCTTTGCCCAGATGCACATTTTTCCCTACTCCATCCGTCCCGGCACCCCGGCGGCCAAGATGGAACAGGTACCCAAGGCTGTCAAGGAGGAGCGGGCCCGCCGGGCGGCGGCGGTGGCGGAGGAAATGCACAGGAGCTATTTGGAGGGCTGCGTGGGCCGGACGTATCCGGTGCTGTTTGAGCAGCCGAAAAACGGGAAATTCTTCGGCCACGCCCCGAACTATATGGAAGTTTTGGTGGACGGTGCGGAATTGCATAATGCGCTGAAAAATGTGCGGATCATCGATGTGGACGGCGAGGCCCTGTTGGGAGAAATCGTGGAACAGGAGGCGGAAGCATGAGGATCGGCAGTCACTTTTTCGCCTATCTCTCCCGGATGCGCTTCATCCAGCGCTGGGCGCTGATGCGGAACACGGCCCCGGAAAACGTGCAGGAGCACAGCCATCAGGTGGCGGTGCTGGCCCACGCTCTGGCGGTGATCCGCAATGAGAAGTTCGGCGGCCATGCGGACGCCGGAGCGGTGGCGGTGGCGGCGCTGTATCATGACGCCAGCGAGATCCTGACCGGCGATATGCCTACGCCCATCAAGTACGACAACCCCGCCATCCGCAAAGCCTACAAGGCGGTGGAAGCGGTGGCGGAGGAAAAGCTGCTGCATATGCTGCCGGAGGAATTTCAGCCGGTGTACGCCCCCATCCTCACGGTGACGGACCCGGAGACGGAGCGGCTGGTGAAGGCGGCGGACAAGCTGTCCGCCTACATCAAATGCGTGGAGGAATTGAAGGCCGGGAACAGCGAGTTTCGGGACGCCGCCGTACAGACCCGCGCGGCGCTGGAGGAATACGAGCTGCCGGAGGTGACGTATTTTCTGGAGACCTTCATGCCCAGCTTTTCTCTCACGCTGGACCAGTTGAAATAGCGGGAAAGCTGGCGGAACGGCCCCGTGGAGGCGAATTCTGTGAAGATAACGATCGATTTCGGACATCCGTATTTTGAGGAGAACGTCTTATTGGGGCTCACACCGGATGACCTGAATTGCTTTTACGGGGACGCAAGTGAAGTAGACCGGCTCAACCTGTTCTTCGTTTTGGAGGCGTCACTGCATAGGTTTCAAGGGAAAGAACGCATGAAAACCGCTGCCTACTGTGCGTTTTTGATGGCGTATTATCTTTTTATCGCATTGACGCCGCCCGCGTCTTTTGAGCTTGCGGAGTTCTATATCGACAGGGCGCTGGAGTGGGATGAAACCCCGGAGTATCGCCAGTGGAAAGCGATCATAGATGAGGGAAATTGACGGAGCGAGGGCGTCCCCTCCCGCGTGGTATCCGCCTCTTGCCACAAAATCAAAAAGACCGCAAAAAGCCAAGCCGCGTTCCGCGGCTTGGCTTTTTTGCCAGTTATATGGAACTGCTTTCTTATTTCTTGGGCGGTTCCCGCCACTTTTCGGCGGGGACGCGCCGCTGCTTCAGCCGGTGGACCGTGAGCTGCCGCAGCAGGGCGTACAGCACGCTGCACAGGGGAATAAACACCAGCATTCCCAGAATGCCCATGAGACTGCCGCCCACTGTCACGGCTGCCAGCACCCAGATGGAGGGCAGTCCCACGGAAGAGCCCACCACATGGGGATAGATGAGGTTTCCCTCGATCTGCTGGAGCACCAGAAACAGGACGATGAACCACAGCGCCTGCCAGGGATCGTTCACCAGCATCAAAAGCGCACCCACGGCGCAGCCGATGAACGCCCCTACAATGGGGATCAGGGCGGTCAGTGCGATCAGAACGCCCACCAGCAGCGCGTAGGGAAAATGGAGCAGGGTCATGGACACAAAAAACATGGTGCCCAGGATCACGGCCTCCAGACATTGACCGGAGAGAAAGCTGGAAAAGGTCCGTTCACTGAGCCGCAGAATATTCAGAAGCTGATCCGCGGCGGCCTCCGGCAGAAAGGCGTAGCAAAGCTGACGGCCCTGCCGGGCCAGTTTTTCCTTTTGCAGCAGGATGTACAGAGAAAAGATCAGGCCGATGAAAAAGGTTGTGACGCCGCTGACGATGCCGCTGACCAGTCCGCCGCCGGAGATCAGAAGGCCCTTGCCCCAGTTCTGGACCAGCCCCACGGCCTTCTGGGAAAGACTGGCCCAGTCGATAGACAGCCCTTCGATCTGGTTTGCCAGAAGGGGCAGGTATTCCTGAAAGCGGGCGGCGCTTTCCTGCAAGCGCTCAAAGGCTTCCGGTACCTGCGCCGCGATAGAGGTGACAGCGTCCCTCACGCCGGGGACGATCACCATTCCCGCCAGCGCCAGCACTGCGGAGACTGCCGCAACGGTGAGCAGCAGCGCCAGCGGGCGGCGGAGCTTATTGGCTTTTTTTGCGTGGGGAAACAGGCAGCGCTCCATCGCCCGCATGGGGACATTGAGAATAAAGGCGATGGCACAGCCCAGCAGCAGCGGGGACAAAATGCCCAGCAGCCACCCGGCGGCACCTGCCACCACATCCAGATGCAGCAGCGCCGCGGCGAAGGCGATGCCGCCGCAGACAACGCCCAACAGGGCCTTTACGGTCTGCTTGTTGAATTCCATAAGTCAGGTTCCTTTCGTTGAATCAGACACCAGTCGGGTCTCCTTCCACTTGCCGCTCCGGAAACGGATCGTAAACAGCGCGCCCCGGAGACATTCGTCGCAGGCCATGGCGATCCAGATGCCCACAAGACCCCAGTTCAGCGCGTGTCCCAGCAGCCAGCTTCCGCCTACGGCCACGATCCACATGCTGAAAATGCCCACGCCCACAGGGTACCAGACGTCGCCGGCGGTGGTGAGGCAGCGGGTCATGACGATATTGATGGACCGCCCGATCTCCAGACCGAACTCTACATAAAGGATCTGCCGGCCCAGCGCGTGGATCACAGGATCATCGGTGAAGATGTTGTAAATGGGATCGCAGAAAATGAGAATCAGCAGTGTCAGCAGCTCGGAGGCCGCCAGAGCGATGCGGATGGTGGACCAGACACGGCCGCTGACCTCGTCCAGCTTCCGGCTGCCGATCATGTAGCCCAGAATGATCTGGGTGGCCTGCCCCACGGCGATGGAGTACACATAGGCCACGTTGGCCAGCATACTGCCATAGACCTTGGCGCTGACCACCGCCGCACCCATCAGATTGATGAAGCGGAGGATGAAGGTCTGGGATACGTTATAGGACAGGGCCTCCGTACCGGAGGGCAGGGCGATGCCCAGCAGGGCGCGGAAGGTCTTTGCGGGGAAGGGACGCAGATATTGCAGGGAAAAACGGACGGTGCATTTGCGTTTCAGAGTGATGCAGGCCAGCGTCAGGCCCACAGCCTTGGAGATCACGGTGGATACGGCGGCGCCTGCCACGCCCATTTGCGGGAAGCCGAAGAAGCCGTTGATCAGAATGGCGTTGCCTACCACATTCAGAAGGTTCATGGAAACGGAGAGCACCACCACCTCTTTCAGCAGGGTGTAGCTCCGCAGTACGGCGCAAAGCTGGATATACAGCCCCTGAAGCAGTACCGTACCGCCTACGATGCGGGTGTAAAGGCAGGCACCGTCAAAGGCGTCCTCCGGCGTCCGCAAGAGCTGGAAGACCAGTTCCGGCTCTAAAAGCAAAAACAGGCCCACCAGAAAGCTGAATACGGCGCTGACCGTAACGGCCACGGTGACGATCTCGCTGCATTCCTCACCGACCCGGCCCGCGCCGATGTGCTGGGTCAGGAGAATGGTGGCGGCGGTGCTCATGGTGGTGAGCACGATGATGACCACGTTCATCACCTGATTGCCGTTGCCGATGGCGGCCACGGCGGCGGAGCCGAAGTGGGAGATCATGAATTGGTCCATATTGCCCACCAGAAGCTGCAAGAGAAGCTCTGCGAAGATGGGCAGCGAGAGGTGAAAGACCCGTCGGGTTTGAGGTGAAAACTGCAATGTCATATAAATAGCTCCTTGCTTGAGAAGTAATCGTTTAATATCGGAGCAAGTATATGCGTACAACGGTTTGGTTGCAAGCGGCAAAGCGCCGAAAGAAGTGTGAAATTCCGGGCTTCTTTCAGCATTTTCCCTATTTTTGGCGCAAATCAGTCCTCGCGGTACCGGTCTGCCTGATGACAGTATTCCCGGGCGGATTCCCGGTTGCTCTCGATCTCGGCCTCCGTCAGGGGACGGACCACCTTGGCGGGGCTGCCCAGGATCATGGAGCCGGCGGGAGCGTCCATTTTGCCGGTGACCAGCGCCCCGGCGCCTACGATGCAGTTATCGCCGATCTTTGCACCGTTGAGAACGGTGGCGCCCATGCCGATGAGCACGTTGTTGCCCACGGTGCAGCCGTGGACAGTGGCCCCGTGGCCGATGGTGCAGCCGGAACCGACCGTGGTCTCCTCGTGCAGCACTGCGCAGTCCTGAATGTTGGTGTTGTCGCCCACTTTGATGGCACCGTCATCTCCGCGGAGGACGGCATTGTACCACACGTTGACATTCTTTCCCAGGGTCACGTCTCCCACGATGGCGGCACCGGGACAGACAAAAACGGATTCGTCAAATTTCGGTTTTATGATCATATAATTCTCTCTTTCTTGTTAGGTCTGCTGCATCAGATGGCAAAGTTTCCGTTGATAAAGACGGGAATCTCCCGGCCGTCATGGGTGGTGCCCACGATGGAGAGGTCGGCGGTGCCAATCATGAAGTCCACATGGGTCAGCGAATAGTTCAGGCCGTGGGCCTGTACCTCCTCCCGGGTCATGGACTCGCCGCCTTCAATGCACTCGGGATATGCCTCGCCGAAGGCCAGATGGCAGGAAGCGTTTTCGTCAAACAGGGTGTTGTAGAACAGGATCTTCTGATTGGAAATGGGGCTGTCATAGGGGACCAGGGCCACTTCTCCGAAGTAGCTGGCGCCTTCGTCCACACTGATGGCGGCTTTCAGGAATTCCTCACCCTTTTCGGCGTGGGCTTCCACGATCTTGCCGTCCCGGATGATGAAGTAGAACTTGTCGATGATGTTGCCGCTGTCCACCAGAGGCATGGCGGAATAGACCACGCCGTTGATGCCGGTTTTCAAAGGGGCGGTGAAGATTTCCTCCGTGGGCATGTTGGCCACGAACTCCACCCCGTTTTTCATCACGGAGTTGCCGGCGGCCCAGAGATGGTCCTCCGGCAGCTGGATGGTGAGGTCAGTGCCCAGAGAATTGGTGTAGTGCAGGTATTTGAAGTGGTACTCGTTCAGCAGCTTTTTCCGGCGGCCCAGAGTGTCCAGATGCTGGCGCCAGGCGGAAACGGCGGTGTTGTCCCCCTTGATGCGGACCGTTTCGAAAATGGCATCCCACAGCTTTTCCATGGCCCGATCCTCCGGCAGCTCCGGAAACACGGTGGCGGCCCAGGAGGGAATGGGCACCGAGGCGATGCACCAGGGGAAGCCGTTGCTCATCTGGAGCCGGTCAAAGGTCTTGCGGAGCACGGAACCGGATTTCTGAGACCGGACCAGCCGGTCGGGGTCCACGCCCTTCAGTGTTTCCGGATCGCTGGCGGCAATGGCCAGATAGGCGGCTCCCATTTCCGCATAGCTGGTGAAAAACTTTTCGCGCCACTCCGGCGTGTCATCGAAAACGGAGGCGTCCGCCCGGAGGAACTTCTGCCGACTAAGATAGTCGTCACTCCAGTTCATGATGACCTCCCGGCAGCCTGCGTCATAGGCCGCGTCAGCACACAGCCGGGCGAAGGAGGCGCACTCCACCGGCGATGAAATGATGAGGGTCTGGCCCTTTTGAACATTCAGGCCTACTTCAATCAGTAATTTTGCATATTCCTGCAGTTTTGTATCCATAAAACAGCTTCCTTTCCCGCAGCGAGGCCGCGGCTGAGATTTGACAGACGATTTATGCCTTGGGTACATTGGTGTCCTGCTCCAGACGGTCCTTCCGCATACTGATGAGCACACCGTTCATCTCCGCACCCAGAATCAATGTGAATGCCGAGAGGTTCAGCCAGATCAGCACCACAATGACGGCGCCGATGGAGCCGTAGAGCACAGAGTAGTGGGAGAAGTGGTTGGCGTAGTAGGAATAGAGCCAGCTGAACGCCATCCACGCTGCCAGAGAGAACAGAACGCCGGGACAGATATTTTTCAGGGGTTGGATGGTATCCTGGGCCAGGGCGTAGAGTAGGAACAGTGCCAGAAAGCTGACGGCCCCGGCTACGGGGAACCGCAGCGTTACCCACAGCTTCGCCAGGAATTCCGGCAGGTGAAAATGCTCCACGGTGTACCACAGCGCCCGCTCTCCGAAGGTCATCAGAGACAGGGTCAGGGCGATGGTGACAATGAGGGTCACGGTATAGAGCAGCACCTTGATCCATTGGGTGATAAAGCCCTTGGGCGGGCCTAAATGGTAGGCTGTCCGCACGGCGGCCATCAGAGAGTTGGTGGCCCGCATGGGGAAGTAGATGGAAAAGACCAGACCGAATACCATGAGTTGGGGGCTGGGATTGTCGGTGACGTAAGTGAAGTACATCCGGAGCAGGTCCACCACTTCCTCCGGCAGAAAATCAGAGAGGACGGTCATCATGCCGGTGATGTTCAGATCCAGCAGACCCAGCAGGGCGCTGATGAAAATGAGGAAGGGAAAGATCATGAACAGCAGGTAAAAGGCCAGCGCCGCGCTCTGCATGGCCACATTATGCCGCCCGCAGCGATGGGCCATCAGTACACAGAAGCGGAGAAAACGGTTTTTCGGCAGGGTGTTGTCCCACATAGCAGTGTCTCCCTCCGGGAAGATTTTACTCCCATTTGGCCCAGACGTCCGGGCAGTAGCCCACAGTGGCCTCCTTGCCATTGCGGACGATGGGGGTGTTGAACAGCTCCGGATATTCAAGCAGCTTTTCCTCTTGGGCGTCCGGGGTGATATAGGCCATGTAAAGCTCCTCGTACGCCCGGCATTTTGTATTCACCAGCGCCTCAAAGCCAACTTTCTGCTTGACGGATTGGTACTCCCGGGGGGATAATCCCTTTGAGGGAACGTCGATATACTGATACTTGATGCGGCGCTCCTTGAACCAGCGCTCCGCTTTCTTCGTGTCGAAGGATTTGGAGGAGCCGAAGATCTGAATGTTCATAGATAACTTCCTTATTATACAGACTGGAGGGTGACTTTTATGACGGATGAAGTCAAAAAGCTGAAAGAATGGACCGACGCGGCCCGGAAAATCGTCTTTTTCGGCGGAGCCGGAGTGTCCACGGAGTCCGGGATCCCGGATTTTCGCAGCACCGGCGGCTTGTACCATCAGGAGTGGAAATACCCTCCGGAGACTATTTTAAGCCATACGTTTTATAAAAGCAATCCCGAAGAATTTTTCCGCTTTTACCGGGCGAAAATGCTTTGCCCCGGCGCAAAGCCCAACGCCGCCCACAAAAAGCTGGCGGAATGGGAGCGGGAGGGGAAGCTGCTGGCAGTGGTGACCCAGAACATCGACGGACTTCATCAGGCCGCTGGCAGCAAACAGGTCTATGAGCTGCACGGCAGCGTACACAGGAATTACTGCGAAAAATGTGGAAAATTCTACGATCTGGATCACATCCTCCACACCACAGGGGTTCCCCGGTGCGATTGCGGCGGCGTCATCAAGCCGGACGTGGTGCTCTATGAGGAGGCCCTGAATGACCGGGTCATCGACGGCGCGGTGAACGCTATCGCGCAGGCGGATCTGCTGATCGTGGGCGGCACCTCCCTGAATGTGTGGCCTGCGGCGGGACTTATCAACTATTTCCGTGGGGACCGGCTGGCCCTCATCAACAAATCCCCGGTGGCGCGGGATTTGGCGGCGGGGCTGGTCATTACGGACCCCATCGGCGAGGTTTTGTCCCAGCTTTGAGGCCCTGTTTTTCCGGGCGGTTTTGCCGCCCGGAAAATTTTTTTAGAAAAACCGCAAATTCTGGTTGACATTATGGATACGAATGGCTATAATAATCAAGCAGTCTTTTTTAGGCGGTATTTGTTTGCGGCTGTGCTGGAACTGGTAGACAGGCCAGCTTGAGGTGCTGGTGTCGATTCGACGTGTGGGTTCAAGTCCCGTCAGCCGCACCAGTTTTCTCTCCGGAAAGATTGCTTATGCGCGCGAGTGGTGGAATTGGCAGACTCGCTAGATTCAGGTTCTAGTGTCCGTTACGGACGTGCGGGTTCAAGTCCCGCCTCGCGCACCAGAAAGCCCCATCGGAGTTTCTTCCGATGGGCACCCTTCGGGGATTAACTTCATATTGATACGCGCGAGTGGTGGAATTGGCAGACTCGCTAGATTCAGGTTCTAGTGTCCGTTACGGACGTGCGGGTTCAAGTCCCGCCTCGCGCACCAAACAAGAGCATCACTGTAAAGTGATGCTCTTTTGTTCTTAGGCCGGATAGGAGGCGAAATCATGACAAAGGACGAGCTGCGGGAAAAGGCCAACGATCTGCCCTTACAGCCCGGCGTCTATCTGATGATGGACAAGACCGGGAAGGTCATCTATGTGGGCAAGGCGAAAAAACTGAAAAACCGGGTGAGCCAGTATTTTCAGGACAGCGCGGCCCACAGTGTCAAGACCCGGCAGATGGTCAGTCAGGTAGATCATTTCGATACGATCTTCGTTACCAGCGAATTTGAGGCGCTGGTGCTGGAAAACTCCCTCATCAAGCGGCATATGCCCCGGTACAACATCCTGCTGAAGGATGACAAGGGCTATCCGCTGGTGCGCCTCAGCCGGGGGCGGTATCCGAAATTCACTCTGGTGAATCGACCCGCCAATGACGGCGCGAAGTACTTCGGTCCCTTTGGCGGGCGGTACGAGACCCGTCAGGCAGTGGATGCGGTATGTCAGGCTTTGCGCCTGCCCACCTGCCGCCGACAGTTTCCGCGGGACATCGGCGCGGAGCGGCCCTGCCTGAATTTCCACATGGGCCGGTGCGACGGGTTCTGCCGCCCGGAGATGCCGGAGGCGGAATATGACCGCCGGATGGAGCAGGCGGCCCAGTTGTTGGAGGGACGCTCCAAGCAGCTCCTCCGGGACATGACCGCCGAGATGGAAGCGGAGGCGGAGGCCCTGCGGTTTGAGCAGGCGGCCCAGCTGAGAGACCGTATCCAAGCCATCAGCGCCCTGAGCAAAAAGCAGACCGTCATCGCGGGACTGTGCGCCGATACGGACGTGTGGGGCGTGTTCCGGGGAGCGGGCAAGAGCGGCTATGCCGTTCTTCACATGGAAAACGGCGATCTGGTGGGCCGGGAGACGGAACTGCTGACCGCGCCTATGGAGGAATCGGCGGCGGAGCTGCTGGCGGCGGTCACGGCCCAGTATTATCTGCCGCGGGCCATTCTGCCCCATGAGATCTTGCTCTGCGTGGACACGGGGGACTGCGAGGAACTGTCCGAGGCCCTGACCCAGCGGGCGGGGCATAAGGTCTGGGTCCATGTGCCCCAGCGGGGAGAGAAGTCCACACTGGCGGATATGGCGGTCCGCAACGCACAGGAGGAGGTCCGGCGGGCCACCACCGCCGAGGAAAAAACGGCGTATACGCTGGAAGCCCTGCAAAAAATGCTGAACCTGCCCCAGCCGCCCAGACGGATGGAGTCTTTCGATATTTCCAACACCGGCGCCAGCGACATTGTGGCGTCCATGGTGGTCTATCAGGGGGCGAAGCCATTGAAATCCGCCTATCGCCGGTTTCAGATCAAGGAGCTGACTGGTGGCCATCCCGATGACTACGGCTCCATGCGGGAGGTCCTGCGGCGGCGGCTGCAAAGGGCGGCGGACGGGGACGAAAAGTTTCTGCCCTTGCCGGATGTGTTTTTGATCGACGGCGGCGTGACCCATGCCGACGCCGTCCGGGAGGTGGCGGAGCAATTCGGCTGCACGGTGCCCATCTTCGGCATGGTGAAGGATGACCGCCACCGCACCCGGGCGCTGGTCACCCCGGAGGGCCGGGAGATCGGCATTGTGAACGATCAGGCGGTGTTTTCACTCATCGGCCAGATCCAGGAGGAGACCCACCGTTTCGCCATCACCTATCACCACCAGCACCATACCAAGAGCGCCATGCGCTCCGCACTGGACGGCGTTCCCGGTCTGGGCCCCAAGCGGCAGGCGGAGCTGCGGAAGCATTTCGGCACGGTGAAGGCCATCCGGGAGGCGGACGAGACGGCACTGGCGGCGGTGCTGCCGCAAAATGTGGCCCATACCCTTTGGATCAGACTCCATGAAAAGGAATCCACTTAAAAAAACGTCCTGCTGCCCCACGGGGCAGCGGGGCGTTTCCGCCATCGGGCGTATCCACCCCGCCTGTCGCCTGTTTTCGCAAGATTTCAGTAGAAATACCATTGTGTATTTGCCGGTAAACTGATATAATAAAAAAACCTATCGGATGAATTTCATGATTTCTGAGGGACAGGCCAGCCTGCCCCATCGGAGAATGAGGTAAGGAATGAGCAATAAGAAACTCTCCCGCCTGTTGGAGCCGAATTTAAAATTTTATTTCGCCGTTATGTTGCTGTTCGCCGTGGCGGCCATCCCTGTCAACTGGCAGCTGGCCTTGGCTGAGGGAACTCTGACCGTTCTGCTGTACTTCTATTTCCGGCAGAGCAATCAGAAGCGGCGGCAGGGCGTTTTGCAGTACATCGACTCTGTCACCGGCAGTGTGGACACCGCCAGTAAGTCCACCCTCATCAACTCCCCTCTGCCCACGCTGGTGTTCCGGCCGGATACGGGGGAGATCATCTGGAGCAACGAGAGCTTTTTGCAGCTGGCCGGCGTCCGGGAGCATCTCTTTGAGATGCGGCTTTCCGAGGCTGTACCGGATTTTCAGGTCCAGTGGCTGCTGAGCGGAAAGCAGGAAAGCCCGGAGCGGGTGGAGCTGAACAATCACCGTTTCCGGGTCTACGGCAGCCTGGTGCGCTCCCGGAACCGCACCGGCGTGCAGAGCCTGGTGGCCACTACCTACTGGGTGGAGACTACGGAGGCCGATCATCTGAGAGAGGTCTACGAGGCCAGCCGCCCGGTGGCGGCGATCCTGATGCTGGACAACTACGAGGACCTGATGAAGGCCTGCGAGGATACCCAGCGCAGCGCGGTCCTGGCGCAGATCGATGAAAAATTGCAGACCTGGGCCAACGCGGGCCAGGGCATCCTGCTGAAAACGGACCGGAACCATTACCTGTTCCTGTTTGAAGAACAGTATTTCCAGCATTTTGTAGACGAAAAGTTCTCCATTCTGGACACTGTCCGGGCGATCCGCGTGGCGGAGAATATCCACCCAACCCTGTCCATCGGCATCGGCAAGGATTCTCCCAGTATCCCGGAGCTGTACAAAAACGCCAAGCTCTCGCTAGAAATGGCACTGAGCCGGGGCGGCGATCAGGCGGTGGTGCGGAATCAGGTGGACTTCGCCTTCTACGGCGGCCGTACCAAGGCCACGGAGAAGCGGACCAAAGTGAAATCCCGCGTGATGGCCAACGCCTTCCGGGAGCTGATCGCAGACGCGGGAGAGGTCTACATCATGGGCCACTCCTTTGCGGATATGGACGCCGTGGGCGCTGCCGCGGGTATCTGCTGCGCCGCCCGGAAGCGGGGAAAGCAGGCCCGGATCGTCATTGACCGGGAGCACACCGCGGCCGAGACCCTGATCGCCCGGCTGGACGCACTGCCGGAGTACAGCGGTGTGTTCCTTACCCCCGCTGAGGCATTTTTGCAGATGCGGGCCGACACGCTTCTGGTGGTGGTGGATACCAACCGTCCGGACATGGTGGAAAATCCACAGCTTTTGGAATCCTGCAACCGGGTGGCGGTCGTTGACCATCACCGCCGGGCGGCGACTTATATCGAAAACGCTGCCTTCAACTTCCACGAGCCTTACGCCTCGTCCGCCAGCGAACTGGTGACGGAGCTGCTGCAATATCTGGTGGAGCCTACCGACCTTCTGCGGGAGGAAGCGGGGGCGCTGCTGGCGGGTATCGTGCTGGATACCAAGCATTTCACCCAGCGGACCGGCGGCCGCACCTTTGAGGCGGCGGCCTTCCTGCGGCGTTCCGGCGCGGATACGGCTGAGGTCCAGCGGCTGTTCCAAGGCGATTTGAAGGATATGGTCACGAAATACGACATCATCCGCCGCGCGGAGATGTACCGGAGCAACATCGCGGTCTCCGTGGTGGAGGAGCCGGGCGTGGACCGCGTTGCGGCAGCTCAGGCGGCGGACGATCTGCTGACCCTGAAGGGCGTTCAGGCTTCCTTCGTGATCTACGCCGCCGAGGGAGCGGTGCTGATGTCAGCCCGTTCTTTGGGCGAGATCAACGTGCAGGTGATCCTGGAGGCCTTGGGCGGCGGCGGCAACTCTACCACCGCAGGCGCACGGATCGAGGACACGGACCCGGAGAGCGTCCGTCAGCAGTTGATTGGGGTCTTGGACGCATACTTTGAAAAGTGAGGCGGCCTATGAAGGCGTTTTTGAAGGCGTATGCGGTCTGCCTGATTCTGATGGAGGTATTTATCTTCTTCGGTGGGTGGATGCTGTTTGATCTCAGAGGTACCGGCATCTATCGGGCAGGCGCTGTGATCGCACTGATTCTGGCGATTGCTGTCTGCGCGTGGAGCAGTACGGCGCAAAAGGTCGAAGCGCTGGAAGCAGAGCTTCAGGAATTGAAAAAGCAAATTCATTCAGAACATTCGGAAAGTGAGGATATATAACATGAAAGTGATTTTACAGCAGGACGTGAAGGGTCAGGGCAAGAAGGGCGAGATGATCGAGGTTTCCGAGGGCTACGGCCGGAACTTCCTTCTGCCCAGAAAGCTGGCGGTGCCTGCCACGGCGGACGCCATCAACACCATGAACCTGAAGGAGAAGGCCCGCAAGGCCGAGGAAGCCCGGCTGAAGGCTGAGGCGCAGGAGATCGCCGGGAAGCTCCAGAACTGCCCCGTGAAGCTCAGTGCCAAGGCCGGCAACGGCGGCAAGCTGTTCGGCGCCGTGACCAACAAGGAGATCTCCGAGGGCCTGAAGGCCCAGTACGGCGTGGATATTCCCAAGCAGAAGATCGTACTGGATGAGCCGATCAAGGCCTACGGCAGCTATCAGGTGAAGGCCAAGCTGGGCTTTGAGGTCAGCGGTACCGTGTACGTCACCGTCTGCGAGGAGAAGTAAGACTAATTCAAGGGGGATCAGGATACACCGTCGCGGCAATACGATTTGCAGTCTCTATGATAAGACTGCAAATCGTGCCGCATCCTCGAAACAGCCTTGCTTATTCCGCCACTGGCGGCGCTGCGGCGGTTTCCCCTTGAGTAAACCCCGCACCAGTGAGATCCGCTCACTGGTGAACGCTGCCCAAGGCAGTTGAGTCAATGTGTTTTTGTCAGGTACAGAAGGTGAATTGCCCCGCAGGGGCAAGAGAGGCTCCCCTGGGGGACGCCCTGACAAAAATGATTGCATGTCTGAATGTCTAACTTGCGCTTCCGGAGAAGCGGGAAGGAGAGTTCCATGGCTAACGAAGATCTTCTGCTGCGGCAGATGCCCCATTCGTTGGAGGGCGAGCAGGCCGTTTTAGGCTCCATGCTCATCGACGAGGGCTGCGTCAAGGACGTGATGGATAAGCTGGTGCCCTCGGACTTCTACCTGCGGCAGAACCGGGAGATCTTTGAGACCATCTACGCCATGTTCACCTACGCCCGGCCTATTGACGGCATCACCGTCTGCGAGGAAATGCAAAAGGCCGGGACTTATGACGAAAATACCACCCGCTCCTATCTGGCGCAGCTGATGGAGATCACTCCCACCAGCGCCAACGTGATGGAGTATGTGGCCATCGTTCGGGATAAGGCGTTGCTGCGGGGCGTTGCTCAGGCGGCGGGGGAGATCACAGTGCTGGTGCAGGAGGGCATCGGAGAAGCCGCTGCCATTCTGGAAGCTGCCGAGCAGAAGATCTACGCCGTCCGCCGCGGCCAGAGCGCACAGGATATGGTGCCGCTGCGGATGGTGCTGCCGGATGTGCTGGACCGGCTCAACGAGATGAGCGAGAGCGATAGCCGACTTCCGGGCCTGTCCACCGGCTTGTCCGCTGTGGACCGGAAGATCAGCGGCCTGAATAAATCGGACCTGATCCTGCTGGCGGCCCGTCCCGGTATGGGCAAAACCTCCTTTGCACTGAACGTAGCACTGAATGTGGCGAAGTCTGAGAAAAAGACCGTGGCCATGTTTTCGCTGGAAATGTCCCGGGAGCAGCTGGCGACCCGGCTTCTCAGCTCCGAAGCCTGCGTGGAGAACACCCGGCTTGTTACCGGCTCTCTGCGGGAGACGGACTGGGAGAAGATCGCCGCCGCTGCCGGTGTATTGAATCGAGTGGATATCCGTATTGACGATAACCCCATGCTGAGCGTGGCGGATATGAACGCCAAATGCCGCCGGATCGACAGTCTGGGTCTAGTAGTCATCGACTATTTACAGTTGATGACCTCCGCATCCGGTGGACGCAGCGGCGAGAACCGTCAGCAGGTGGTCAGCGAAATGTCCCGTATGCTGAAGGTCATGGCCAAGGAACTGAATGTGCCGGTGATCTGCCTGAGCCAGTTGTCCCGTGCTAACGAGAAGCGGGACGACAAACGGCCCATGCTGTCGGACCTCCGTGAATCCGGCGCCATCGAGCAGGATGCCGACATCGTAATGTTCCTGTACCGTGACGATTACTATAACGAGGATTCCGAAAAGCGGAATATTGCCGAGTGTATCGTAGCGAAAAACCGTCACGGCGAGACCGGCAAGGTGGAGCTGCGGTGGATGCCGGAGTACACCACCTTTGCCACGCTGGAAAACCGCTATGATGAGGATGACTGATCCTCTGACGACGGTGGAACTGCCGGAGGGCGGCGCACTGTGCGCCGTGTCCGGCGGACTGGACTCCATGTGCCTGCTGGAAATGACGGTCCGGCAGTGGCAGAAGCAGGGACGGCGGGTAGCCGCCGCCCATTTCAATCACCAGCTCCGGGGGGCGGAGGCGGACCGGGACGAGGCCTTCGTCCGGGACTGGTGCGCCGCCCGTGAAATCCCTTTTTTCGCGGGCCGGGGCGATGTCCGGGCCTTTGCGGAGGAAACCGGGCACACCGTTGAGGAAGCCGCCCGGCTATTGCGCTATGAATTTTTGGAGGAGACCCGGCGGCGGGAGGGCTTTGGCTGTATTCTGACCGCCCACCACGCCGATGACAGCGCAGAGACCATGCTGTTAAATCTGCTGCGGGGCACGGGCCTGAAAGGGTTGACCGGGATCCCAGAAAAGCGGGACTGTATCCTGCGTCCGCTGCTGGGTGCGACCCGGGCGGAGCTGGCGGCCTACGCCGCAGAACACCGCATCCCCTTTGTGGAGGATTCCACCAATGGGACGGACGATGCGGCCCGGAACGTGCTGCGCCATCAGGTGCTCCCGGTTTTGAAGAAGCTGAATCCCAGAGTTGTGGAGAACATGAGCCGCACGGCATCGCTGCTGACGGCGGATGAAGCGGCTCTGGACGCTGCGTGTCGAAAACTGCTGGCCCAATGCGCCGTGACCCCAAACGTTTCCGGAATGATCCCCCTCGCCGTGCTGCAAGACGCGCCGGAGGCCCTGCGGGGACGGCTGGTGCTGGCGGTGCTGGCGGCGGTGGCAGGCCATGAAAAGGACTTGACCGCCGCTCATATCCGGGCGGTTTTGACGTTGGACCGGGGCCAGCTTTCCATGCCCTACGGCGTCACGGTCCTCCGGGAGCCGGCGGCGCTGCGCTTTTTCAAGGCAGCGTCTGCGCCGGCGGTGCAGGCCGTTACCGTGGGAGAGATCGTCACATTCGGTCAGTGGCAGGTTAGTCTGGCAGAGTCGGCCGGTGAGGGTGTTCTCATTTCCATCTCGGAGACCGCCGACCTGACTGTGACGGCCTGGGACTCCAAGGACCGACTGAACGGCCGCACTGTCAAGCGCCTGTGCGGAGAACGGGGAATTTCCCCACAGGAGCGGGACCGGCTTCCGGTCCTGCGGGTGAACGGCATCGCAGTGGCGGTGCCGGGGCTGCCTATCCAGGAAAATTTCGCGCCGGACCGATATGAGCGGGCGGTGCGGGTGATATTTTTAAAAGTGACAGAGGAGAACAACAATGAATAGTGAGATGGAGAAAGACATTCTCAAGGTTCTGGTAACGGAAGAGGAGTTGAAGACCCGGATCGCGGAGCTGGGTGAGGAACTGTACAAGCGGTATGAGGGACACCGCCCCCTGTTTCTGGGGGTGCTGAAGGGCTCCTTCATTTTCATGGCGGACCTGATGCGGGCTTCCCAGCTGATGTGCGACGTGGAGTTCATCGCTGTCAGCTCTTACCAGAACGGCACCGTGTCCAGCGGCCGGGTGCAGATCACCCATGATCTCCAGCAGGACATCACGGGCCGGGAGATCGTCATTGTGGAGGATATTCTGGACTCCGGCAATACTCTGGCCTTCCTGAAAAGCTATCTGATGGCAAAGGGTGCCAAGAGCATCTCTATCGTGACGCTGCTGGATAAGCCCTCCCGCCGGGAAAAGGCGGTGGAAGCGGATCTGTCCGGCTTTGTGGTGCCGGACGAATTCGTGGTGGGCTACGGTCTGGATTATGCCCAGCTTTACCGGAATCTGCCTTACATCGGTGTGCTGAAGCCCGCCGTTTACGAAAACACCTGAGCATGACCGGCGATTCCCGGCAGGTGCGGGAACCGTCGCAGCCGCCTGTATGCGGCGATAATACAGAAAGGGGGGATCCCCCGTATGGTAAAAAGAAGACCCGGCGTCAGCATTCTGCCGCTGATGCTGATCGTGATTTTATGTGTCAGCTGGCTGACCCAGCTCAATCAGCGGGATGAGATGACCTATGATGAGATGGTGCAGCTTTTTGAGCAGCAGAAGGTGGAGGCCTTCCGCTTTACGGATTCCAGCACGCTGATGCTGCAGGTCAAGGGCAGCGACCAGCCGGTCCGCTGCCGGATCCATGACTATACCCTCTTTTACAGCGATCTCAACGATCTGGTAAAGGAGCAGAAAGCAGCAGGAATCATCAAATCTTACAGCTATCCCCCTCCGGAGGGGACTGACTGGCTGGGGATCATGCTCCCCTATCTGATGATGGCGCTGATGTTCGGCGGTATGTGGTACCTCATGAGCGTCCGGGCACAGGGAGGCATGGGGCCGGACCGGATGGCAAAGTTTGGCTCCGCACAGATCCGTGGTCTCAGCGAAAAGGATAAGCAGGTCACCTTTGCCGATGTGGCGGGAGCCGACGAGGAAAAGGAGGAGCTCCGGGAGATCGTGGAGTTCCTAAAAAATCCAAAGAAGTATATCGATCTGGGCGCCCGGATCCCCAAGGGCGTGCTGCTGGTGGGCCCTCCGGGTACCGGCAAGACGCTGCTTGCCAAGGCGGTGGCCGGCGAGGCCGGCGTGGGCTTCCTGTCCATTTCCGGTTCCGACTTTGTGGAACTGTATGTGGGCGTAGGTGCCAGCCGTGTCCGGGACCTGTTTGAGCAGGCGAAAAAGCAGTCCCCCGCCATTGTGTTCATTGACGAAATCGACGCCGTGGGCCGCCAGCGCGGCACCGGTCTGGGCGGCGGTCATGACGAACGTGAGCAGACCTTGAACCAGCTTTTGGTAGAGATGGACGGCTTTGCCGCCAACGAGGGCGTGGTGGTCCTGGCCGCCACCAACCGGGCGGACGTGCTGGACCCCGCATTGCTGCGGCCCGGCCGGTTTGACCGTCAGGTGTATGTAGGCCTGCCGGACATCAAGGGCCGGGAGGAGATCCTGAAGGTCCACGCCAAGGGGAAACCCCTTGCGGAGGACGTGAGCCTCCGTAAGCTGGCTCAAGGCACTGCGGGCTTCACCGGCGCGGATCTGGAGAACCTCATCAACGAGGGCGCACTGTTGGCAGCCCGGAAGGATCAGCACTTCATCACCATGCAGGATCTGAAGGATGCGGAGATCAAGGTCATCGCCGGTCCGGAGAAAAAGAGCCGGGTAATCCCCCAGCACGAGCGGGAACTGACAGCCTATCACGAGGCGGGCCATGCGGTGGTCATGCACATGCTGCCGGGACAAGACCCGGTGAGCCAGATCACTATTGTCCCCAGAGGTATGGCCGGCGGTATGACCATTTCCCTGCCGGAGGAGGACCGCTCTTACCTTTCCAAGCACTACATGGAGGATCAGATCGTGGGTCTGCTGGGCGGCCGTGTGGCTGAAAAGCTTTGTCTCAACGATATTTCCACCGGCGCCAGCAACGACATCCAGCGTGCCACCGCCATTGCCCGGAAGATGGTGACGGTGTACGGTATGAGCGAGCGGCTGGGAACCGTGTCCTTTGACAGCGGCAATGACGAGGTGTTCATCGGCCGTACCATGGGACACAGCCGGGGCTATTCCGAGGCTGTGGCCGCCCAGATCGATCAGGAGGTCAAGGCTCTGGTGGACGGCGCCTACCGCCGCTGCCAGGATATTCTGGAAGCGCAGCGGGATAAGCTGGAGCAGGTGGCCCAGTACCTGCTGGAGCACGAGACCATGGAGCGGGACGCCTTCCTGACGGTGTTCGGGGAGAAAACCCATGAACAGCCGGAGAACGTTCCGGCTGCGGACGCCGAGGATCAAGACTAAAGTACACGCCGGGGGAGCTATGCTCCCCTGGCGTTCAGCGTGGCGAAAATATTTTCGCCACGCTGCTCTTATTTTCAGAACTTTATTAAAGTTCTGAAAATATTTGATTTCAATGGTGCGGGGAAACAGGCGAAGCGCCGCCAGTGGCGGATGAAGCAAGCCTGTTTCGAGGAAGGCTCCCAAACAGCGGATACTTTGTATCCGCTGTTTGGCTTGAGGCGACGGTGTATCCCTTCTTGGGTTATCTACGCGCCAAGAGCCGCCTTCGGCGGTTGCGCTCCGAAACACGCCTGCGGGCGTAGTCCCGCACACACCCTTTACCCGCAAGGGGTATGCAGCATCCGTAAAGCGGCAGAGCCGCTAACGGCTGCCCTACCTTACCGTCACGGAGAATCTACCACTTTATCGATAATTTCACACGCCGGAGGAGCATAGCACCCCCGGCGTTGCATTTTGGGTGGACTTCGTGTATACTGGTAGCAATTTCTGAAACCGAGACGGGCTTGGAAAAGCCTTTGCAAAAAGGAGCGTTTATGTACTATGTGATTTTCTGCCTGCTGGGGGCGGCGCTGCTGGGCGCCGATCAGTGGGTCAAGGCTTGGGTCGTGGGCCATTTGCAGATGGGGGAGACCACTTCTTTGTTTCCGGGATTTCTGGAACTGATGCGGGTCCACAACTACGGCGCGGCGTGGTCCAGCTTTGCCGGGCAGAAGTGGCTGCTGCTGGGTGTCACCGGCGTCATTTTGGCGGCGGTACTGTGGGTGCTGGCCCGAAGGATCGTCCGGCACCCGCTGGGGATCTGCGCCTGCTGCCTGATCCTCTCCGGCGGCATTGGCAACATCATCGACCGACTGCGGCTGGGCTATGTGGTGGATATGCTCCACTTCCAGTTCTGGCCCAGCTATCCCACGTTCAACGTGGCGGATGTGTGCATCGTGTCCGGGGCTATTCTGGGCGCGATCTACTACGTGTTACTCTACGATAAGCATGACAGGAGGAAAACGGATGGAGCCTCTGATCCTACAAACGGCCAGTGAGGACGCCGGAAAACGGCTGGATGCATGGCTGGCAGAGCAAACGGAGCTGACCCGCTCCGCCGTTCAAAAGCTGATGGAGGAGGGCCGGGTGACGGCGGCGGGAAAACCCCTTGCTAAAAACACCCGGCTGACCGGCGGGGAAACGGTGTCTGTGGAACTGCCGGAGCCGGAGGCGGTGGACATCGTGCCTCAGAATATCCCGCTGGACGTGGTGTACGAGGACGAGGACGTCATCGTGGTGAACAAACCGAAGGGCCTGGTGGTCCACCCCGCACCGGGACACCCGGACGGGACACTGGTGAACGCCCTGCTGTATCACTGCGGGGACAGCCTTTCCGGGATCAACGGGGAGCTGCGGCCCGGCATTGTCCACCGCATTGACCGGGACACCTCCGGTCTCATCATCGCCGCAAAAAACGACTTCGCCCATGTGAAACTGGCAGAGCAGCTTCAGGATCACACGCTGGCCCGGACCTACCGCTGCATCGTCACCGGCAATCTTCGGGAGGATACCGGGACGGTGAACGCTCCCATCGGCCGCTGTCCCGCAGACCGGAAGAAAATGGCTGTGGTGGCCAGCGGACGGAACGCCGTGACCCATTGGACGGTGCTGGAGCGCTATCCCGGTGTGAATTATGTAGAGTGCCGTCTGGAAACGGGCCGCACCCACCAGATCCGGGTGCACATGGCCTACATCGGCCATCCGATTTTGGGAGATACCGTATACGGCAACAAAAAACCGGTCCCCGGTTTGCAGGGACAGTGCCTTCACGCTGTAGGGCTGAAATTTATCCATCCCCGCACGGGAGAATTGGTGGAGCTGACCTGCGGTCTGCCGGAGGAATTTGAAAAGCAGCTGAAAAAATACCGGAATATGGCATAAGCAAGGGGCCTCGCTGAAAGCGAGGCCCCTGAGACTGTCGATAAAGCGGTTAATTCTCCGCGACGGTAAGGTAGGGCAGCCGTTAGCGGCTCTGCCGCTTTACGGATGCTGCATACCCCTTGCGGGTAAAGGGTGTGCGCGGGAAACCCAAGAAGGGTGTCCTGCGCCATTGAAATCCTAAGTTTTCAGAACTTTTATAAAGTTCTAAAAACTGGCTCAGCGGGGAGAAAAGACTTTTTCGACACGCTGAGGGACCTCGCTGAAAGCGAGGCCCCTCTTTTGTTCCGTATGGTTTTTCGTGTTGTTTCGCAGATCAGGAATGGACGGCGGCGATCCGGTCTGCGATATAGGGCTGGACCGCCTCGTAGGGAATTTCCAGCGCGGCGGCCAGCTCGCCGAACAGAAGCTGCTCCGCCTGCTTGAGATAGCGCTCGTCCACCATGCCGAGGCGGCGGTTCTGGGATTCTGCCTGACGGCGCTTGGCGTAAATGGACATGGCGAGCTCCACCAGACTGCGGCAGTTATGCTGCCGGAGACTGGCCTGATACTGCTGAGTCAGCGCCTGAGTGGTGGAAGCCCGACAGGCAGCGGGATGCAGAGTGGGAATTTCACCGATAAGATCTTCCGCCTCCTGCCGGGAGATAATGGGCCGCATGGACACCTTGTCATTGTCTACCGGGGTATAGATCAAACCGCCCTGATAGATGGGTTTAAGCTGATAGTAAAGCCGCTCTTGACGGGTGCTGCCCACCCGTTCCTGCCGCCGGTCAATGGAAAGCACCCGACAGACGCCGGTGGTGCCATAGACCAGCAGATCTCCTGCCTGAAACACGGGAAGTGCCTCCTTTCCAAAAATTGCAAAGATTTCAGATTCATAACCATTCTAACATTATTTTGGCAGAAATGTCAGGGAATATACGAAAAAAGTAAAAAATCTCTGTTTTTCTGAAAAGAAGGCGCTCTTTTTTGTGGAAAATATAGGGATTTAGCGCATGATATACACATGGACAGGGAAAAAGCGCCCGAAAGTGAGAACTTTCAGACGCTTTTTTTACAAATGGGAAACCAAATCACGCACGATCCGGGCGGTCATGCCCCAGATGGCGTGGCCCCCGTAGAGCCACACCGGGACCTCTACCTTGCCGCAGTTCCAAGGGTAATCCCGGGGAATCCCAACCGCTTCATAGGGGAAAGACTCCGGGACACGGGGGATCAGATCATAGGCACATGGCTGGGGCAGGGTGGTCCTGAAAAATTCCACCGGTACAGTGAACACCTTCGCTACCTCAGCGGGGGCGGGACGCAGGGCTGCGAGACCGGCAGGGGATACCAGCCCCGGCAGCGGCCGCAGAAGAAAGCCCCGCTGATTGCAGATAAAGTCCCCTTGGCCCAGAAGCCGGATCTCGGCGCGGGGGATGGATAATTCCTCCTCCGTCTCCCGGAGGGCGCAGTCTGCCGGGGCCTCTCCCGGTTCCATCTGCCCGCCGGGAAAGCAGGTTTCGCCGCTTTGACTGACCCCGGCAGACCGGACCTCAAACAGCAGGTGCAGTCCATCCGGACGCTCTACCAGAGGACACAAAACAGCATATTCGTGTCGGGCTTCCAACAGCGTGGGAACATGATCGCCGTAAAATCGGCGCAGATTTGTCAGTTCTTCTCTCATAGCAGCATCGTCAAAGCCCGCTGGCAGTTGGTGATGTCCACCGTCGGCTGGCTGGGTTCGTACTCTCCGTCCAGGGACCAGGGCAGATTCTCGTCCGTTTCCACATGAAGGGCCGACACATGGCGGAAAATGAGACCGCCGCTGTTATACTGCTGATTCAGCAAGGCCCAGATCAGATTTTGCAGCTCCGCTGCATTTTGGGGGTGGGGTACCAGCAGCAGCTCAAAGAGGCCGTCATCCAGAATGACCTCCTCCCGCTCCAGCTTCATCATACCGGCGATGGAGGTGGAGTTGGCAACGGCACCGAACAGGTATTCACCGTCCAGCGTCTCTCCATCAGCGGTGATGCGGACCTTATAGGGGCGCAGCGTATCCAGATCCCGGAGGCTTTCCAGCAGATAGCCGAAGTGGCCCAGAGCATTTTTCACATCCTGAGAGGCGGTGTAGGATGTCCGGGTGAAGGCTCCGAAGGAGGCTACATATACGAAAATACGCTCACCGAAGCGGCCGATGTCAAGTTGACGGCGCTGCCCCCGGACGATGGCCTCCGCCGCCTGAACGGGATCTGAGGGGATCTCCAGGCTGGCGGCAAAATCATTGGTGCTCCCCTGAGGCAGATAACCCACCGCCGGGGGAGTTTTAAGCGTTTGGATGCCGGAGATGACCTCGTTGAGGGTGCCGTCGCCGCCCACGGCCACCACAGTGTCATAATCTCCGCCCTCTTGGGCGGCAATGCGGGCTGCGTCCCCGGCGGCGGTGGTGCGGCGGATGCGGAGCAGATATCCGGCATCGCACAGGGCGGCAGCCGCGTCATATAACGGCCCCCGGGGCTTGCTGCGTCCCGCCCGGGGATTGACGATCATCAGGAGCTTCTTTTGGGGTTCCATGTCCATGCCTCCGAAAATGATTATAAATGTTAACAGACGGTTAAAGTAGTATAGCATGGGGAATTGAGGATTGCAATTCCCCCGGGCGACGTGTAGAATAAAGTTTATATAAAGGTTTCGGGAGAAGTCTGTCGCAGGCGGGCGGACCCTGTCGGCAGGAGGCGGTTGGATGAAGAAAAAAGACAGCGCGGTGCGGTGGGGACTTGCCCTCTTTTTGACCGTGGGCGCGATTCTGCTTTTTTACGATACCCTGTTTGGCCGCCGGGTGCTGCCATCCTTCGGCGGTCAACTGCTGAAAGCACTGCAGCCGGTTCTGATCGGCGCGGTACTGGCGTACCTGCTGGCGCCGGTCATCGACTTTATTGAAAACCTGTTTTTTCCGGAACAGATGAAAAAGGCCCACGCAGAGGGGCGCATGACCTCCCGGAGCGCCCGGGCCGTCAGTCTGGTGGTGACCTGGGCCATCATCGGCCTGCTCTGCTATCTGCTGGGCCATGTGCTGATCCCGCAGCTGTACCGGAGCGTGGTGCAGTTGGTTTCCAGCGTGGAAGGCTACTATAATACCATCAGCGGCTGGGTGGAGCATCTGCTGGAGAGCAACCCCACCGTGGAGGTTTGGGTAGCCGGCCAGATGGATAAGTTCTACGAGTCCGCAACGGAGTGGCTGAAAAATCAGGTCTTTACCCGGACGCAGATGCTGATGATCGCCGTCTCTGGCGGTGTGCTCAGTACGCTGGTGTTCTTGAAGAACCTGCTGGTGGGCATGATCGTCTCTGTGTACTTCATGGCTACCAAGGAGCGCTGTGCCGCCCATGCCCGGAAGCTGGCTTACAGCCTGTTTTCCGAGGAAGCGGTCTACTGGGTCTTTCGGGGCAGCGCCAAGGTCGACCGCATTTTCTCCGGCTTTGTCCGGGGCAAGCTGCTGGATTCCCTCATCATTGGTGTGCTGTGCTTCATCGGCTGCTCACTGCTGGATATGCCGTATACGCCGCTGGTGTCCGTTTTTGTGGGCGTCACCAATGTCATTCCTTTCTTCGGCCCCTTCCTGGGGGCGATCCCCAGCTTCTTCCTAATTTTGTTGGTCGATCCCATTCAGTCTTTGTATTTCCTACTGTTCGTGCTGGCCCTTCAGCAGCTGGACGGCAACGTGATCGGCCCCAAGATCCTGGGAGAGAGCACCGGTCTTTCCAGCCTGTGGGTCATCATCGCCATCCTGGTGGGCGGCAGCTTTTTCGGTGTGGCGGGTATGTTTTTCGGCGTGCCGGTATGCGCCTGCCTGTACAGCCTGGTGGCGTTCCTGGTGGATCGGCGTCTGGCGGAAAAGGATCTCCCCGTGGAAACGGAGCATTACACCGCTCCGCTGCCGGAGCAGGAAACCGAGCCTGAAAAACCGGAGAAAACGTCGGAAAACTTGTAAAAAAGGCTTGCAATCAGCCGCAGTATCCTGTACAATACAGCCTTGCGGACATATCGTTAGAAAAATAACAAACGATGTGTCCCAGGGCTGTTTTTGCGGATTGGCCACCGCATATTCCCTCATGGATTTTCAGTACCCGTAAGGGACTGGGAATTTGCGGAACGGAGAAAACCGCTCCGCGAATACACTGACTCCCCGGAGCAGTGATATAAAAAGGAGAATTGCATATGAAGAAGAGAATCCTGACGCTTTTGGCGGCGGTCTGCCTCCTGAGCGCCGTACTCAGCGGATGCGGAGGCGGCAGCCAGAACGGGACGACCGGAACTACGGACCAGAGCACCGCGAACACCCAGACGGAAGGCCCCGCGGCCCGCGCTGCGGCCGGCGAGCTGAACGTGGGCATCGCCCAGGACCTGGACAGCAGTCTTGACCCTCACAAAACCGTGAAGGCAGGAACTCGTGAGGTCATGTTCAACGTATTTGAAGGACTTTTGAAGCCCGACGCCAGCGGCAACCTGAATCCCGCTGTGGCAGAGAGCTATACCGTTTCCGAAGACCATCTGCTGTATACCTTTAAGCTCCGCGCCGGTGTGAAGTTCCACAACGGTCAGGAAGTGACACCGGAGGACGTGATCTGGTCCTACCAGCGCTGCGGCGATGCCAATGCCCCGGCAGACATCATCCAGGTGGCGGCTTTTGCCAACGTGGAGATGTATCAGGAGGGGGATGACACCGTCTGCTTCCAGCTTCAGGAACCCAATAATGAGTTTACTTCTTACCTGACCACCGCTGTGCTGCCCAAGGACTACACGGAGCAGGATACCGCCCCCGTGGGCACCGGCCCGTTCAAGTTCGTTTCCCGGACGGCTCAGGAGTCCGTGGTGCTGGAGCGGTTTGATGATTACTGGGGCGAGAAGCCCGACCTGACCAAGGTCACCTATAAGATCATTGAGAATGCCGACAGCATCCTTCTCAGCCTCCAGAGCGGCGCTGTGGATGTATTTGCCCATCTGACCACCACCCAGATCCAGCAGCTTGGCGACGGCTTCCATGTGGAGGAAGGCACCATGAACCTAGTGCAGGCCCTGTACCTCAACAACGCCGAGAAGCCCTTTGACGATGTGCGGGTGCGGCAGGCTCTCTGCTACGCCATTGACCGTCAGCAGATTCTGGACCTGGCCTTCGACGGCTACGGCACCCTGCTGGGTTCCAGCATGTACCCCGCCTTCAGCAAGTATTTTGATGACGAGCTGACCAACTACTATACTTACAACACCGAAAAGGCCAAGGAACTGCTGACGGAGGCCGGTTATCCCAACGGCTTCGACATGACCATCACTGTCCCCAGCAACTACCAGTCTCACATGGATACCGCACAGGTCATCGTGGAGCAGCTGAAGGCTGTGGGCATCAATGCCACCATTCAGCCCGTCACTTGGGAGAACTGGGTGCAGGACACCTATTCCAACCGGCAGTTCCAGTCCACTGTGGTGGGCGTGGACGCTTCCAACATGACCGCACGGGCCATGCTGGAGCGGTTCGTCTCTACCGCCAGCCGCGACTTTATCAACTACAACAACGCGGACTATGACGCTCTGTTCGCCCAGGCTCAGGCCTGCTATGACGATGGGGAGCAGACCGCCCTTTACAGAGCAATGGAAAAGAACCTGGCGGAAAACGCTGCCAACGTCTATATTCAGGATATGGCAGACTTCGTGGCAGTGCGGGACGGCCTTGAGGGCCCCTCCTTCTACCCCATCTATGTTCTGGATCTTTCCACTATCCACTATACAAAATAAGTGATGAACAGCGGACGTTTTGACGCCGCTGACCCGGAAGGGAGATGACAGCCATGCGATACACGGCGCGGAAAATTCTGACGCTGCTTGTTACCATGCTCGTCGTCTCCCTTCTGACGTTCGCGGCTTTTGATATGATCTCCGGAGACCCCGCTGCCACCCTGCTGGGGACGCAGGCCACGCCGGAAAAGGTGGAGGCCCTCCGGACGGAAATGGGATTGAACCGCCCCATGCTGGTGCGGTACGGGGAATGGCTGGCCGGTTTCTTCACCGGAAATCTGGGCGTTTCCTTCCAGTACCGCCAGCCGGTGCAGGCGCTGTTAGGCCCGAAAATGCTGGTGACGCTGTGCTTGAGCCTGGTGAGCTTTGTGCTGATCGTTGTGGTATCGCTGCCCTTGGGATTGTTGTCTGCCAACGGAAAGCTGGACGGGCTCCACACGTTCCTGAATCAGTTCTGTATGGCAGTACCGCCGTTCTTTACCGGTATCCTCATTTCCTGGTGCTTCGGCATCTGCCTTCGGGCCTTTGTCCCCGGTGACTTTCCAGGACTGGACCGGAACCTTGGCAAGTCTCTGGTGTACTTATTCTTTGCCGCCGTGTCCATCGCCATCCCCCGGGTGGCGATGACGGTGCGGATGCTGCGCAGCACGGTCATCAGCGAGATGAACAAGCCCTATGTCCGCACGGCCATTGCCCGTGGCAATGACCGGCGGCAGGTGCTGTGGGGCCATGTGCTGAAAAACTCTCTGGTGCCCACCGTCACATTCCTGGGGCAGACCATGGCGGAGATCGTAGCGGGCAGCATCGTGGTGGAGCAGGTGTTCTCTGTTCCGGGCCTGGGGCGGATGCTGGTGGCCTCCATTTCCAGTCAGGACTACCCTGTGGTGGAGGCCATCGTGGTGATCCTGGCCTTCTGGGTGGTGCTTTCCGGCACTCTGGCGGATCTGGTCAATCGCTGCATCGACCCCCGGATGGGAGGGATCGGCAAATGAAAAAGAGAAATCCTTACCTGACAGTGGGACTGGTGATGACCGGCATCCTGACGGCTCTGATCGTTCTCGGCTTTTTCTGGACGCCCTATGACCCCAACGCCATGGCAGCGGGGCCGAAGCTGACGGGGCCGTCTCTGGCTCACCTGATGGGAACGGACAGCTTTGGCCGGGATATTTTCAGTCGGGTGCTGAAGGGCGCCGGGACCACCTACGGGATCGCGCTGTGTACTGTGGCCGTGGGCGCGGTGTGCGGCACGGTGCTGGGCGCCGTTACCGGCTATTTCGGCGGCATTGTGGACGATGTGCTGATGCGCCTTGGCGATGTGTTGACGGCATTTCCCAGTATTCTGCTGGCACTGGTGGTCATCAGCCTGCTGGGCCCCGGCAAGACCGGGAACGTCATCCTCGCCCTGGGGCTGGTGTTCATTCCCAGCTTTGCCCGGATGGCCCGTGGTACCTACGCCGGACTGCGGGAGGTCAACTATGTAAAAAGCGCCCGACTCATGGGGGCATCCAGCAGCCGCATCCTGTGGCGGCATATCCTGCCTAATACTTGGAGCGTGCTGCTGCCGGCGCTGACCATCGGCTTCAACAACGCTGTGCTGGCGGAGGCATCCATGAGCTATCTCTGCATTGGCGTGACGCCGCCGGACGCCTCTCTTGGCTATATGCTCTCGGAGAGTCAGGGCATGTTTATGAGCGCGCCCTGGTACGCGCTGGGAACGGGCCTGACCCTTGTGTGGATGGTGTTCGGCGTGGGACTGATCGGCGAAGGACTGCAGCGCCGGGGCGGAGGTGAGGTCTGATGCTGGAAATTCAGGATCTGCATGTGAAATTTCATAACCGGGACCGGGAAGCGGTCAGCGGTGTGAGCCTGACCATTCAGGACGGCGAAATTCTGGGTCTGGTGGGTGAATCCGGCTCCGGAAAATCCGTCACCGCCATGAGTGTGGCGGGTCTGCTGCCCCGGAAGCGATGCGACTATACCGGCCGCATCCTGCTGGACGGACAGGAGCTGCTCCACGCGGACCGGTCTGTTCTGCGGGAGATTCAGGGAGCGGAGATCGGCGTGGTGCTTCAGGAGCCCCAAAGCTGCATGGATCCTCTGATGAAAATTGGCTCTCAGGTGGAGGAGACCCTGCGGATCCATACCCAAATGCCGAAAGAGGAACGCCATCAGCGGGCGCTGGCGGCGATGGCGGCGGCGGAGCTGCCGGATCCGGAGGGGATCTGCAGCAAATATCCCCACGAGCTTTCCGGTGGTATGCTCCAGCGGGCCATGATCGCCGCGGCCATTGTGAACCGGCCCAAGCTGCTGCTGCTGGACGAGCCTACCACGGCGCTGGATGTGACCATTCAAGCCCAAATTCTGGAAATGCTGAAAAAACTGAACCGGGAGAGCGGCGTGTCCATGCTGTTCATCTCCCATAATCTGAACGTGGTACGGAAGCTGTGCCGCCGGGTGGCGGTGATGCAGCGGGGCGTTCTGGTGGAGGAGGGAGATACCGATCAGGTATTCTACCACCCTCAGCACCCCTATACCCAGAAGCTGATCGACGCCATCCCCACCCGGAACCGAAAGGAGGAGCGGCCATGACGGACGAATTGGTACTCTCCCTTCAACATGTTACCGCCGGGTATCGGGAAGGCGGCGTGCTGGGCCGCAAGTACTTTCACGAGGTGCTCCACGATGTTTCCTTCGATGTGCACCGGGGTGAAATTTTAGGATTAGTAGGCGAATCCGGCACCGGAAAATCCACGCTGGCCAAGACGATCTTGGGGATGGTGCAGCCGGAGGCCGGACAGGTCATCCATTATACGAAACGGCCTCAGATGATCTTTCAGGACCCGTACAGCTCTCTGAACCCGGCGTATCCGGTGGAGTGGCTGTTAGAGGAGCCGCTGCGGATCTACGGAAAGTATGACGGCCCGGAGCGGAAGCGCCGGGTCCGGGAGATGCTGGAACGGGTAGAGCTGCCGGAGGAAGTGCTGAAGGCGAAGCCCTCGGAGCTTTCCGGCGGACAGCGGCAGCGGGTGTCCATCGCCGTGGCCCTGATCCAGCGGCCCCGCTTCCTCATTGCTGACGAACCGGTCAGCGCACTGGACGTGACCATTCAGGCCCAGATTTTGAAGCTGCTGCGGGAACTGCGGGATGAACTGGACCTCAGCTACCTGTTCATCTCCCACGATCTGAACGTGGTCTACCAGCTTTGCGATTCTGCTCTGGTGATGAAGCAGGGGCGCATTGTGGAACAGGGGACGGTGGACGAGCTGTTCGACCATCCCAAGGACCCGTACACCAAGCAGCTGTTGGCGGCGGCGGAATAACCGCATAGCCGAACAACTGGATATAAGGACAGCAGGCGAATTTCGCCTGCTGTTTCCAAATTCTGAGCTTGAAAAAATGACAGATGAGGCATTGCTATGAGCTTCTGGAAAAGATATCGAAAACTGCATATCTGGCTGGCTGTCGATCTGGCGGTGTTGGGCCTGTATCTGGCTCTGCGGCAGAACCGGCAGCTGATGAACGGCTTTGCGGATCACATCACCACACCGCTGAAGGCGGCGTTGGGGCGGCTGTGCGCGCTTACCAGCCTGTCCATCATGGAAATCCTGTATGCTCTGGCGGCGGTGGGGGCTGTGGCATATACCGTCTGGTCAGTGATCGCCGTGGTGAAGGCCAGGGGTCATCGGGGACGGCGGGTATACAGCGCCCTTTTGGGAGCGGCGGACGGTATTTTGACAGTTTACGTCCTGTTCTGTCTCATGTGGGGCGTGAACTACTGGACAGACAGCTTTCAGGACCGCTCCGGCATCACAGCTCAGCCAGTGGCTGCGGAAGATCTGAAAAACGTGACCGCCTATTTCGCGGAACGGCTGTCCGAAACGGCGGACACGGTGCCACGGGACGAAAACGGCGTGTACGCGGTGCCGAAAGAGCAAATCCTTTCAGAGAGTCGGTCGGTTTACGGCGGCGTGACGGAGCTGTTCCCCTTTCTGGAATTTCCGGATACCGGGGTCAAGGCGGTGCGCTGCTCCCGGATCATGAGCGTCATGGGCTTTACCGGGGTGTATTTCGCCTGCGTGGGGGAGTCCAATGTGAATGTGGACAGCCCCGCCTGCCTGCTGCCCTCCACCATCGCCCACGAGCTGGCCCACCAGCGGGGCGTCGCGTGGGAGCAGGAGTGTAACTTCTTGGGCGTGTTGGCCTCTGTCACCAGCGGGATGCCGGACTACATATATTCCGGCTGGCTGCTGGGATTCATCCACCTTGGCAACGCCTTGTACGAAACAGACCCGGAGACCTACTGGGCCATCCGGAGCACCCTTCCGGCAGCGGTAGAAGCGGATCTCCGGGACAACAGCGCCTATTGGGATCAGTTCCGGGACAACGTGGTGGAAAAGGTATCCGACACAGTGTATGACGCCGCGCTGAAATCCTACGGTGACGCCAACGGCATGAAGTCTTACAGCATGGTGGTGGAGCTGCTGGTGGCGTATTATAAGGATCTGGTATAAAACTTCATGCATGAACAGCGCACCACGAACATGCACAGATGCCAGTGCATGAAGTTTTCGCGCATCATTTCCGGTTGCCCCGCAGGGGCGAGGAAATGGCGCATTTCTTAATTTTGCTATGCTTTTGTATAACAAAAAGGACTTCCGCAGCAATGCGGAAGTCCTTTTTTGAATCATTGGGGCAGTTCGTTTTCCTTGGGCCAGGGGTGCAGCGAATAAGACTGCTCCGGGGTCATGGCAAAATACTGCTTTGTGCCGGTGTTCCCCTGATCCCCCCAGGTGGCGTCGATGTGGACGGTCTCGCCGTCCAGTGTGGCCACGGTCCAGATGTGGGTGGCGTTGGGGAGAGCGTAACAGTCGATGCCCTCCAGCTTCAAAAGCAGATTGTAAGCGCCGGTATACCCGTCGCAGACGGCCTTGCCGTTATGAAACAGGCTGTAGGGCAGGTGGCTGACGGAGGTGTTGTCCCCGGCGTCATCGTAGGTGCAGTTGGCGGCGATCCACTGGTAATAGGCCCAGGCGATCTCCCGCTGGGTGGAGGCGGGGGTAATGGTCCCCTGCTGCCACAGCGCGTCATGGACGGCAATGGCGGCAGACAGCGTTTCCGACCGGTATTCCTCGGTGCGGTCGCCGGCGATGGAGCTGAATTTCAGAATCATGGTCCCGGCGGCGTTATAGGAGCAGGAGGCGTTGTTATAGCCTTGCTCGCAGTACCGCTTGACCGCCAGCAGGGCATTGTTCAGAGCCTCCTGAGCACTGGAAACGGTAAAGCCCTGATCGTATTTCAGGGACAGGGTATTTTCCCCCTGAGAGAGCATATAGCGGACAGCCTGGTCATAGTCCGCCGCAGTCTCTGGGGCGGCGATGTAGGTTCCCGCCGTGACCAGATCCTCGTAGGCGGCCCCCTCGGCGCTGTAAAGCTCCGGCAGGTGCCAGTCCGGTGTCAGCCGAAGGGAGGGATCTACCATCCGGGTCAGCATGGCTGCGGCGGCCCCTCTGGTGATGGGAGAATCCGGCAGAAAGGAGCCAGTCTCGTCGCTGCCCACGCTGATCCCGCAGCGGTAAAGCTTGAGGATATCATCATAATAAGGCGTGTATTCCGTCACGTCTGTGATCCGGCGGCGGCTGGCGTAGGCCTGAGTGATGAGGGAATCGTTGACCGGGGGCAGCGCTGTTTCCGGCAGGAGATTTGCCAGCACATGGGCCATCTGGGCCCGGGTAGCCACATCGGAGAGCTGATCGTCCAGAGTCTTGTCTAAAACGCCCTCCGCCTGTAAGTACCAAAGATAGGGGGCGTAGACCCGCTGGGCGTCCTTCAATCCAATAGCGGCGGCAGTGAAGGCGGCGGGACCGGCCTCCGGGTCCCCGGTGCGGTACAGGCTGCGGATGCGCCCGGCGAAGATCACCGCCTGTCCCACGGTCATAGGCGCCGTCAGACCGTAAGTGCCGTCGGCCTGACCGACAGACAGACCGTATTCGTACAGGGCGGCTACATTTTCATAGAAGGTATGGTCCTCCGGCAGATCGGAGAACTGGCTGGCATAGGTTTTGCCGCGGACAAAGTTGTCCGCGCTGTTTTCCTTGGCCAGAGCGGGAACGCTCATCAGAGACAGTGCCAGCAGCAGGGACAGCGCTTGCTTTTTCATGGAGTGTCACTCCTTTCCGGAGGTCAGGACGGAAGATGCAGGTCCTCCGCGGTCCGATCCTCCACATAGGGGTTGAGATAGGTGTTCACCAGAGTCAGAGTTTCGTCCGGGATCAGATAAATATACGGAGATCTCCACTCGTTAGGCAGGGTGGAGAAGTCGATCTTGTCCACGCCCATTTTCAAAACCTCTGTGCCCAGCCAGACCAGATTGCCCACGGACAGGTCGGTGTCTACATACTGATTGAAAATTTTGGCGTAATCGTCGATTTTCGTCAGGATATTGCTGGCGGTGAGCATTTTCTTCGCCACGGCCTTCAAAAACTTCTGCTGGGTCTGCATCCGGCCCAGATCCTCGCTGCCGTAGCCGGTGCCATCGTTGTTGTGGCGGAAGCGGACTACCCGCATGGCGTCGGCGCCGTTGAGGTATTGAACGCCCTTTTTGAAATGGATGCTGAGGTTCTGAATGGGATCGTCATAGTCCATGTTGATGGGAACATCGAAATTCACGCCGCCGATGGCCTCCACCAACGCCTCAAAGCCGGTCAGATCCACGGAAACGGTGTAGTCCACCGGGATGCCCAACTGGTTGGACACCACCTCTGCCAGCTTGGTCATGCCGCCCTTGCCGAAGGCGGCGTTGATCTTGTGGGATTTTCCATCCCACACGGCCTTGGAGTCACGGGGGATGCTGACGCCGTAGACGTAGCCGTTCACAGTGTCCACAGCTACCAGAATGTTGGTGTCGCTGTTGCCGTTGCCGTCGTCAGAGCCGGAGACCAGAATGGTGTAGAAGCCGCCCTTGCGCTCCAGATGGGACCGCAGGGCCTCCTGGGCCGCCTGCTCCTCCTCGGATAGCTGGGGATCTCCCGTGGAGGAGGGCTGAGACGGCAGCTCATCCACCTTTTGTTCCGGGGCTTTCAGGAAAAATGCCTTCACCGCCACGCAGGCAGTGAGCAGGATCAGGACGATGGACAGGAAAACTTGCAGGGTAGTGAGGTGCTTTTTGTAGCGGACTGCTCTGGACATGTGAACGGACGCTCCTTTAACGCGCGGCGAAGGCCGCTTCTCTTTTTCGACAGATTTACATAATATTCTATAAGGATACGGCACAAATTACAAGGGGTTCCGGGAAATTTCCAGTTTATTCACAAACAGCCTGTCCGGAAAATGCTGGTCTACGGAAATCGGCGTTTCTTAAAGGCTGCGGGGGACCCTCCGAAGGTCCCCCGCAGCCTGCTATTCGCTTCCGGCGCTGTTCGCCAGCCTTTTCAGCAGGCACCGGATCTCATCCAGCTGCCGGGTCTGCTGGGAAAGGGCGCAACTGATATAATGAAGCTCTGCTGCCAGTCCCTCTGGCGCGGGATGGACCGCTACCGGGTGGGGCCATCGGCGCATGACGGGCTGAACTGCCGGAGCGGCGGGCAGTTCCGGGACAGCGTTTGACTTTTGGGGGCCGCTTTGGCGGCGGCAGCCGCCGGGATCACGTACAGCCATGGGACTTCCTCCTTCTATGTACCCTTGTATTTTTTTCGGGTGGCGATGCCGCCCCGGATGTGTCGCTGGGCCTTGTTCACGTCCAGCACCTCCTTGACCTGCAAGTACAGCGCCCGGTTAAAAAGGGGCAGCCGTTCTGAAATGTCCTTGTGGACCGTGGATTTGCTGATGCCGAATTTGGCAGCGGCGGCGCGGACCGTGGTCCGGTTCTCTATGATGTAAAGAGCCAGGCGCTCCGCCCGCTCCTCCATATTTCCCTTCAAAGCACAACACTCCCCGCCTTTTGTTGCTTTATCCTATGCGGCCCAAAACAGGCTTATGCAAGGGGAAAATTGGTCGCTCCCCACGAAAAAATATTGGAGAATCAAAAAAACCGTGATAGAATAACCATAACGATTTTATTGCAAAAGGAGTGTTGGCCATGAATGAAGCATTAAAGATTCTGAAAGAGCGCCGCAGTATCCGTGCGTTCCGCCCGGAGCCGCTGAAAAAAGAGGATCTGGACGCCATTGTGGAGGCGGGACTTTACGCGCCCTCTGCCAAGAATCTCCAGAGCACCAAGCTGGTTGTGGTGCGGGACGCCGCCGTGCTTGCCAGACTGGAACGGCTGAACAGCCGGATTTTAGGCACACCGGATGGGACACCCTTTTATGGTGCGCCGGAGGCCATTGTGGTGCTGTCCGACAGCGAGTATCCCAACTGGCTTCAGGACGGCTCTCTAGTAATGGGCAACCTGATGAACGCTGCTGCCGCATTGGGCATCGGCTCCTGCTGGATCAACCGGGCCATGGAGACCTTTGAATTGCCGGAGGGCAAGGCTTTGCTGGCAGAGTGGGGTCTGGGCGAAAACTGGAAGGGTGTCGGCAACTGCATTTTAGGCTATACGGATCAGGCTGTCCTGGGGGACAAGGCCCGGAAAGAGGACCGCGTTCTGTATGTGTGAGGAGGGCAGACTATGAATGAAGCGATCCGGCAGGTGACCCACGTTCAGAACATCCGCTATGACAAGGCCACGGAGCGGCTGTACATCATCGACCAGACGCTGCTGCCCAACGAGGAAAAAGAGATCGAGCTGCGCACCGTGGAGGAGATGATCGAGGCCATCAAAATGCTCCGCATCCGGGGCGCGCCGGCCATCGGCATCTGCGCGGGCTACTGCATGTACGCGCTGGCCAGGGACATTGACGCCAAGGACAACGAGACCTTTTACCGAAAATTGCAGATCGACGGCGAGCTGCTGGGGGCAGCCCGGCCCACGGCGGTGAACCTCCGCTGGGCGGTGGGGGAGATGCTGGATACCGCCAAGACCCACTTGAAGGATGACCGGGCGGAATTGCTGGAGGCCCTGTACCGCAAGGCGGTGGACATCCACGAGGACGACATCGCCAAATGCACCGCCATCTCCGAATACGGTCTGAGCCTGCTGAAGGACGGCGACGGCGTTCTGACCCACTGCAATGCCGGTCCGCTGGCCACCTCCCGGTACGGCACCGGACAGGGACCCTTCCTGCTGGCGGCGGAGCGGGGCATCCACATCCGCGTGTTTGCCGACGAGACCCGCCCCCTTTTACAAGGGGCGCGGCTCACCAGCTATGAGCTGCAGCGGGCGGGGGTGGACGTGACCCTCATCTGTGACAACATGGCGTCCATGGTGATGAAAAACGGCTGGGTGCAGGCCTGCTTCGTGGGCTGTGACCGCATCGCCGCCAACGGCGACTTCGCCAACAAGATCGGCACCAGCGGCGTGGCCATCCTAGCCAAGCACTACGGCATCCCCGTGTATACGCTGGGGCCCACCTCTACCATCGACATGAACTGTCCCGACGGGGCGCACATCCCCATCGAACTGCGGGACGGCGACGAGATCAAGAATCTCTGGTACGAAAAGCCCATGGCCTTGCCGGAGGTGAAGTGCTTCAACCCATCCTTCGATGTGACGGACCATGAGCTGCTCACCGGCATCGTGACGGAGAAGGGCATCTGCTACCCGCCCTTCAACGAGAGTCTTGCGGCGCTGTTCAAGGACAAAAAATAAGGAGGATCTGATATGGCTATTTTAGAATCTCCCTCTGCCTGCATCGCAGCGGAGGAGGGCGTCATCGCCAAGGCGGTACTGATGCCCGGCGACCCTCTGCGGGCGAAATTCGTAGCGGAGCACTATCTGGAAAACCCGGTGTGCTTCAATACCGTGCGGAATATGCTGGGCTATACCGGCACCTATAAGGGTCGGAAGCTGTCCGTCATGGGTCACGGCATGGGTGTTCCCTCCGCGGGACTGTACGCCCACGAGCTGTATAACTTCTACGGCGTGGACACCATCATCCGCATCGGCTCCGCCGGGGGCATCGGAGAGGATGTGAAGGTGCGGGACGTGGTGCTGGCTATGGGCGCCTCCACCAATTCCCACTTTGCCGACCAGTACCGGTTCCCCGGCCAGCTTTGCGCCACGGCGGACTACGGCCTTTTGAAGGACGCTGCCGCAGCGGCGGAACGGCTGGGCGTCCGGGCGGACGTGGGACAGGTGTTCACCTCCGACCAGTTCTATAATGACAATCCGGAGGCCAACGCCACCTACCGGAAGTTCGGTATTCTGGCGGTGGAGATGGAGACCGCCGGTATTTACTGGACGGCTCAGCGCTTCGGCAAGCGGGCGCTGTCTATCCTTACCATTTCTGACCATATTTTTACCGGCGAAGCCCTGAGCGCTCAGGAGCGGCAGGACTCCTTCCATGAGATGATGGAGATCGCCCTGGAGACCGCGTGGAACGCGGCGGAATAAGAGAGAAAGGCATCATACATGTATCGCACAGTGATTTTTGATCTGGACGGCACGCTGCTGGATACCATCGGGGATCTGGCGGCCGCCGCCAACGCCGTCTGCCGGGAAAACGGCTGGCCGGAGTACACCGTACAGGCCGTCGAGGGCATGGTGGGTCACGGCATCCCCAATCTGGTGAGCCGGTTCTCCCCGGCGGAGGCGCAGGAGCCGCAGACGCTGGAACGGACCCTTGCGCAGTTCAACCGGGTTTACGGTGCTCACAATATGGAGCTGACCGCGCCCTATGCCGGGATGCCGGAGCTGCTGAAAAAGCTGAAAGCCGCCGGAGTGCAGCTGGCGGTCTGCTCCAACAAGGCGGACGAATTCAGTCAGGTGATCGTAGCTCACTACTTCCCCGGTATTTTTGAGGTGATCCGGGGGAATCTCCCCGGCACACCGGTGAAGCCGGACCCCGGCGTGGCCCGCGGGATTCTGGAAAAGCTGAACGCCCGGCCGGAGGAGACGCTGATGGTGGGAGACAGCGATGTGGACATCCGCACCGGACACAACGCAGGCTTGAAGGCCTGCGGCGTGACGTGGGGCTTCCGCAGCCGGGAAAATCTGGTAAACGCGGGCGCGGATTTTCTGGCAGATACCCCGGCGGAACTGGAAAAACTCCTGATGAACTGAAAACTAAGGCGGTCCCTTTGTGGGGCCGCCTTAGTTTTTACTGTTTAGAAAAGTTGCTGGAGAGGACTGAATGCACTCAAAAGTGCATAAAATGGAGCAGCGGAACGATGGGAAAACGGTTAACAAAAAAAGCTTCAATCGCTATCGATAGAGCGATAACCAATTATAGAAAAAAAGCATTAACAATCCGTTCACAATTATGGTATACTTGACGATAGAGGAGAGAGGCAATCCCACTTTAATTGTGTAAAAACACAATAAGCAGTCCCAAGAACCTATCAACAAGCTTTGGAAGAAAAAAGGAGGAACCCTATATGGGCAATACCCTGAACAACAAGAAAGCGAATGGTTTCGCGCTGCTCCCGTTCCTGGTATTCATCGTTGTCTACATGGGTGCCGGTCTGGTTTACCAGTCCAAGGGCGTCGACATGGCATTCTATCAGTTCCCCTCTGTTACCGCAATGTTCCTGGCCGTTCTGGTGGCCTTCATTATGTTCAAGGGCAGCATCAACGAAAAGTTTGATACCTTCGCCAAGGGCGCTGCCAACGTGGACGTTCTGACCATGCTGATCATCTACATCCTGGCCGGCGCGTTCGCCACCGTGGCCGCTGAGATGGGCGGCCGCGATGCTACCGTTAACCTGGGCCTGAGCCTCGTTCCTGTTCAGTTCCTGGCCGCTGGCCTGTTCGTCATCGCTGCTTTCATGGGCACCGCTACCGGTACTTCCATGGGCACCATCTCCGCCATCACTCCCATCGCTGTGGGCGTTGCGGAAAAGGGTGGCCTGAACATGATGGTTGTTCTGGGCGCAGTTATCGGCGGCGCTATGTTCGGTGATAACCTGTCCATGATCTCCGATACCACCATCGCCGCTACCCGCAGCCAGCACTGCGAGATGCGTGATAAGTTCCGCGTGAACTTCCTCACCGCTCTGCCTGCCGCTCTGGTCACCATCGTAGTGCTGCTGATCGTGGGCCGTCCCGAGACCGTTACCGAGATCGGCGACCTGTCCTACAGCTTCATCAAGGTTATTCCCTATCTGCTGGTTCTGATCCTGGCTCTGGTCGGCATGAACGTGTTCCTGGTACTGACCATCGGCATCTTCGCTGCCGGTATCGTGGGCATCGCCACCGGCGCTATTGATCTGGCCGGTTTCGCTCAGGCTGTTTACAACGGCTTCTGCGGCATGAACGAGGTCTTCTTCCTGACCCTGCTGTGCGGCGGTATGTCTGAGCTGATCGCCAAGAACGGCGGTATCGAGTGGATCATCCAGAAGCTGGGCAAGGTCATGAAGGGCAACAAGTCCGCTCAGGTGGGCATTGCCGCTATGGTCTCTCTCTGCGACTGCGCTACCGCTAACAACACCGTGGCTATCATCGTGGCTGGCGACATGGCCCGTGAGGTCTCTCACGAGTACAAGGTTGACCCCCGCCGCACCGCTTCTCTGCTGGATATGTTCTCCTGCGTGTTCCAGGGCATCATCCCCTACGGCGCGCAGCTCCTGGTAGCTTCCTCCCTGTGCAACGCTACCGTTACCAACGGCACCACCATCAGCGCCGCCAACATCCTTGGTTCTCTGTGGTATTGCTGGTTCCTGGCCGCTTTCGGCATCCTGTCCATCTTCATCCCCTTCGCCGATGGTGTCTGCCGCAAGGATCCCTGGAACTGGGAGTATGACTGCGCTGAGTCCAACGTGGCCGCTAAGAAGGCCCTGCTGGAGAAGGAAGCCGCTGAGGCACAGCAGTAATCAAACATTGGATCTCTCCTATTCTCGCACTCTCACTCTCCTAACGGAAAACGCCGGCCATTGGCCGGCGTTTTCCTGTTGCCTGCAAGGTTCTGTGTTTCAGGCGAAAAGAACCTGCGCAAAAAATAAACCGGACGAAATCGTCCGGTTCATTTATTTATATGTGCTTATTTGCCGACGATCTGACGATGCAGGGAAGAGGTATATGCAATGGAACGCTGAATAGACTGTTCCAGAAGGCGGACAAATCCCTCGGCGTGAGAGGAGAGCTTGGCGTTCTGCGGATAGATCCAGCCCAGTCGTACCGGATCCTTGTCTGCCAGAGGGATGGTGACCACATTGGCGGGGGAGAGATGCTCTGCAAGGAGGCCGCTGCCGGTGCTGTAAGCGTCCGTATTGGCCAGAACATTCATGGCGGTGGAGCGGTTGTTGACAATGATGGCCTTGGAGGGCTTACGCATGGATACCATGGGAAGCTCTTCAGAAAAGTCCACGGCTACGCCCTGAGCCTGTTCAAAGGAACTGTAAGGATAGCCCTCCAGATCTGCCTCCGACACGTGTTCCAGTTGGGTGAGGGGATGTCCTTTCCGGACGTATACACAGGGGGGCACCGCCGCCAGCTCGTGGAAGGTCAGCTCCCGGGCGTCCAGCAGACGGCAGACGATCTTTTCCGTCAATTTGGTCAGGAAGATGACGCCAATGTCCGCCCGGTGGTCATACACATCGTCGATCACGCCGTCCATGCTGGTCTCTTTCAATGTATATTGATAGCGGTTTTCCTGGTTTTGCTGGAGCATTTCCAAGAAAGCGTCCTCTGTAAAGGGATACCGCTGGGTGGAAACGCTGAAATGCACCGGTGCAATGGTGCTGCGGGATTCGCCGTACAGACTTTCGATCCGCTGCTTCTGCTCCAGCAGCGAGACTGCATAGCCCAGAAACTCCTTGCCCTCCGGCGTGAACTCCACGCCCCGGTTGCTGCGGACGAAGAATTTGATACCCAATTCCTCCTCCAGTTCCCGCACGGCGGTGGAAATACCGGATTGGGACAGGAACAGCTTGTGGGCGGCCTTGTTGATGGAACCGCATTTGGAGATTTCTACCACATACGTCAGCTGCTGAAAGGTCATTGGATCGTCTCCTTTTTACAAAATTCATAAAATTTTTCACAGGATGCCGCAGGGGAACACAAGTCCGTCCGCCGGGCTTCCATGGATATAGTTATACATCGTTTGTTGAACCACATTATACGGAGCCTATCACGAAAAGTCAATCCATTATTAAAATAACTGTGAATGAATTGCGAAAAAGAGATACTAACACCTTTTCGCGGAACGTGATAGTATAATAGGTGAAATCCAATAAAAGTATCCGATGAGACTTTCTGGTTTACGGCAAATGTTTACATAAATTTTGCGTGTAAACACCTCTCTACTCGACTCGCTCTCTCCTTTTGCCAGAAACGCTGAAAGTTCTTACAGATAACTGAAAAATGATAACAACAAAATTTGCCGGTCTCACCGGCCCCGGAACAAGGAAAGGAAGGCATTTATTATGGATTGCAAGAACATGGGCTTCGCTACTCGTCAGATTCACGCCGGTAAGCACGATAACGGTGTCGGCGCTCTCTGCACCCCTATTTTCCAGACCTCTACCTTCGAGTTTGAGTCTGTTCAGCAGGGCGGCGCTCGCTTCGCTGGTCAGGAAGAAGGCTACATCTACTCCCGTCTGGGCAACCCCTCTCTGACTCAGGTCGAGGAGAAGCTGGCTGCTCTGGAAGGCGGCGAGGCTGCTCTGGCTACCGCTTCCGGCATGGGCGCTATCTCCTCCGCTCTGTGGAGCTCTGTTGAGGCCGGTGACGAGATCGTTGCCAGCGACACCCTGTACGGCTGCACCTTCGCTCTGCTGAACCACGGCATGAGCAAGTTCGGCGTGGGCGTGAAGTTCGTTGACTTCGCTGATCTGGCTGCCGTGAAGGCCGCTCTCACCGAGAAGACCAAGGTTGTCTATCTGGAGACTCCCTGCAACCCCACTCTGAAGGTTGTTGACATTGCTGAGGTCGCCAAAATCGCTCACGAGTACAACAAGAACATCCGCGTCATCGTGGATAACACCTTCTGCTCTCCTTACATCCAGCAGCCCCTGAGCCTGGGTGCTGACGTGGTTGTCCACAGCGCTACCAAGTACATCAACGGCCACGGCGACGTCATTGCGGGCTTCATCATCTCCAACGCTGAGTTTGTCGGCAAGTGCCGCATGTTCGGCCTGAAGGATATGACCGGCGCCGTTATGAGCCCGTTCAACGCCTTCCTGATCGCCCGCGGCCTCAAGACGCTGGACATCCGTATGGAGCGCCACAGCGCCAACGCCATGAAGGTTGCCGAGTTCCTGCACGATCATCCCGCCATCGACAAGGTCTATTATCCCGGTCTGGAGGACTTCGAGGGCCACGAGATCGCCAAGAAGCAGATGAAGCTGTACGGCGGCATGATGTCCATCGAGTTGAAGGCTGACCGTGATGCTGTTGCCGCAGCTCTGAACAAGCTGCAGCTGTGCACCATCGCCGTGTCTCTGGGCGATGCCGAGACGCTGGTCGAGCACGCCGCTTCCATGACTCACTCCACTTACACTCCCGAGGAGCTGAAGGCTTCCGGCATTTCCGAGGGTCTGGTCCGTATCTCCGTCGGTCTGGAAGATCCCGATGACATCATCGCTGATCTGAAGGCTGTCCTGGACACCTTGGTGTAATTTACACAAAAAAATTGACCCGCCGCTCCTCTTGAAGGAGGGGCGGCGGGGTTTTTGACCGGATCGGCAAGGGTTGACAGAAGCCGGATCCGTGTTTATACTTGAATCGTGGACGATTCAAGGAATTCTGTCTACGGCATGATTTGGAAAATCAGCACGAAACGATTTGGAAAGGAAGTACATCATTATGAATTACACCAACACTCCCGATGCCCCCGCCGCAATCGGCCCCTATTCTCAGGCTATCTCCGCCAACGGCTTCCTGTTTGCTTCCGGTCAGGTCCCCCTGATGCCCGGTACCGGTGAGATCGTCGGCACCACCATCGAGGAGCAGGCTGAGCGCGCCTGCCAGAGCATCAAGGCCATTCTGGCTGCTAACGGTCTGGGCTTCGAGGACGTCATCAAGACCACCTGCTTCCTGGCTAACATGGAAGACTTCGCTGCTTTCAACGGCGTGTACGGCAAGTATTTCACCGGCAAGCCCGCTCGTTCCTGCGTGGCCGTGAAGGAGCTGCCCAAGAAGCTGCTGTGCGAGATTGAGATCATCGCTGTCTGCAAGTAAGACATTTCTGACAACCAAAGAGCACCAAAAAGCAAAGCGTTTGTTTTGAAATGGACAGGCCGCTTTTCCGCTGAACGGCGGAAAAGCGGCCTGTAGTTTTTGAAAATAGTTTAATAGAGGAGAGAGTCCTGGCTGCCGGGAAGAAAAGGTATGTGTGCGGAAAACCCAGGGGACGCGCCATTGAAATCAAACATTTTCAAGACTTTTGTGAAGCTCTGAAAACAGAAGACAGAGTGTGTCGAAAAAAATTCAACACGAAAAAAGAGACGCCCGACCGGGCGTCTCTTTTTGTGCATGTCGATAGAGGGATTACGTGAAAAACGGGGATAGCCGAATAAAACCAGTCGCTATTTTCTGCGCGGTCACATCTGGAACAGGGTGATCATCAGCGGCATCGTGATGATGCAGAGCAGCATGGTCACCGTGTTGATCAGACTGGCATAGAGGGCATCCCGACCGAACATCTGACTGAACTGGGTCACAATGTTGGCGGAGGGCGCGATCACAGAGAGCAGACTGATGATGATCAGCGTTTCTCCGTGAGGGGCCAGTGCGGCCAGACCGCTGTATTTGGCAACGCAGACCAAAATAACCGGCAGTACGATCAGTCGCAGCAGCACAGGCTTCCAGAGCTGGCGATAGGAGCGCAGATGCTGCATATCCATATCCGCCATCAGCATACCGATGATCAGCATGGCAACCGGGCCCATGGTATTTCCGGCCATGGCGAATGCCGACCGAATGACTGCGGGCAACCGGATCTGAAATGCAAACAGAAACAGACCTATGGCAATCGCCAGAATGTTCACATTGCATACCAGATCCCGCAGGGAGATCTCTTTTTTGCCGCTGATGAGGATCCGGGCATGGGTCCATACCAGAATGGTCTGCACGATAGAGTAGCAGGTCACATACATGACCCAATCTTCACCAAAAATTCCGATGACAAGCGGAACCACCATGTTGGTGCAGTTCGAGTACATGACAGAGGCTGTTTCCACTGTATTTAGGCAAAACAGCTTTGCCGACAGTCTTCCCAGCACGAGACTCAGCACGTTCATCATCAGTGCAGATAGAAGCGAAAGCTCCATCATGCGTACGGTATCCGTTGTGCGCTCGATCTGAAAAGCGTTCAGGATCACGCAGGGGATGATGACATACAGCAACAGCATGGACAGTACACGACTGTCCTCTGATTTCAAGATACCGGCCTTTACAATGGCCCAACCCAGAAAGATAATGATAAACAACTGGGCGATCTGCTGCAGCAGGATCAGACTCAGCATTTCTCCTCTACGTCTTTCAGACGGCCCAGATAGGGACTTTCCGTCGTGCTCATGCTGGAAGCGGCATTTTTAAAGCGCTCCACGCTGGCGGTGGATTCCTTGACGGGACGGAGGGTGCCGGCGCCGGCCACGCAGCCGCCGGGACAGCCCATGCCCTCCAGCAGATAGCCGTTGCGCTTGCCGGCCTTAGCCATGGCCAGCATCTTGCGGCATTCCTTCAGACCATCGCCGTACTCAATGAGGATCTCACGATCCGGGTCAATGTGCTTGATGGCTTCCACCACAGCGGCAGCCACGCCACCGCCCACAGCGAAGCCGCGGCCAAAGCCGCTGCCCTCGTCCATGCCGTCGGCAGGATCAGCCTCAAGGGTCTTGAAGTCGATCTCCTTGGCGTCAAACATACCCAGAAGCTCCTCGAAGGTCAGCACGAAATCCACGTCGGAACGGACGGACTTCCGGTTGGCCTCCAGCTTCTTGGCGGCGCAGGGCCCGATAAAGACGATACGGGCGTTGGGATGATCCTTCTTGACCATCCGGGCGGTAATGACCATGGGGGTCAGGGCCATGGAGATATTGTCCTTGAACTGGGGGAAGAGCGTCTTGGCCATCATGGACCAGGCGGGGCAGCAGCTGGTGCCCATCCAGTCCAGCTTTTCGGGGACTTCCTTCAGGAAGTCATGGGCCTCCTCCACGGTGCACAGGTCAGCGCCGATGGCTACTTCCACCACGTCGGCAAAGCCCAGGGTCCGCATGGCGGTTTTCAGCTTGGCGGGAGTAGCGTCGGGGCCGTACTGTCCCACAAATGCGGGAGCCACGCAGGCGATGACCTCTTCACCACGCTTGATGGCCTGGATCAGCTGGAAGATCTGGCTCTTGTCGGCGATGGCGGCGAAGGGGCAGTTCACCAGGCACATACCGCAGGAGACGCACTTATCATAATTGATCTTAGCCCGGCCCAGCTCATCGGACTCGATGGCGTCCATGCCGCAGGCGGCAGCACAGGGGCGCTCCACCTTGGAGATCGCCCGGTAGGGGCACTGGTTAAAGCACTTGCCGCACTTGATACACTTGCTCTGATCAATGTGGCAGCGCTTGTTTTCATCCAGATAGATGGCGTCCTTGGGGCAGACGTTCATGCAGGGGTGGGAAATGCAGCCCTGGCAGCTGTCGGTGATGCGGACCTGCTTGGGAGGGCAGGCGTTGCAGGCATAGGGGATGATATTGACCAGGGGCTCGTTGAAATATTTCTGATCCGTGGCGGCATCCTGGATATTGGCGCTGATGGGGGCAGAGGGGCCGTTGGGGTCCAGATCCATGCCCAGAGCCAGCTTGAGCCGGGCGGAAACAATGGCCCGCTCCAGGAACACGTCATGGCGATGGTGGGCAACCTCCCCGGGAACGATCTTGTAGGGGATCATGTCCACCTGCTTGTAATCGTCGCTCTCATAGGCCAGTCGGGCCACTTCTGTGAATACGCTGCGGCGGATATCGTCTACCGCGCTGTGTACACCTCTCATGTCTTTCCTCCTGTGTCCGGCAGCAGTCGCATTCTACTCCGGCATCGTTAGTGTCATCTGTTTATGGGCAGATGCAGTCAAGCATATTATAAGCAAACGTTTTTTTCTTTTCAACTGCCCTTTTTCACAGCTTTTTTGTAATTTTTTTCCGATTTTGCACACACTTCTCAATTTCTGCCGTCGTGCTCCTTGAGAAATCCTGAAAATTCGGCAGCTTTTTAAAGTTTTCCTCGCTTATTGTGTCCGGCTGTGCTATAATATATGGCCGTAATTCCGATGCTTTATATTTTTGAGGAGGTCCGTCCATGGCAAATCGCCGCCGTCCCCGTTCCCGGCTCCACGCAGTCATGCGGTGTGGGCTGCTGGCCCTGTTGGTCCTGTTTGTATATTGGGACAATACGGCGCTGCGGACCGATTCCCTGACCTATACCTCCACTGCGTTGCCGGCGGAATTTGACGGGCTGCGGATCGTGCAGCTCAGCGACCTGCACAACCGGGAATTCGGAAAGAACAATCAGCGGCTGTATGCGGCCGTGAAACAGGCAGCACCGGACCTGATCTTCCTTACCGGCGATCTGGTGGACGAGTACGCCGAGGCCCCGATACCGTATGCAAAGGCGGTAGGGAAGGCCCTCAGCGCCATTGCCCCCACCTACTATGTGACCGGCAACCACGAATGGGCGCACGGAAACGCCGCCGTGGAGGAACTGAAAACAGCCCTGCGGGAGTCCGGCGTTACGGTGCTCTCCAACCAGTTCGTTCCTCTGGAGCGAAACGGGCAGACGATCTTCATCGCCGGGATCGACGATCCCAACGGCTACGCAGACCAGACCACTCCGGAGGAGCTGGCGGCGAAGCTGTATGCCCAGCAGGAGGCCCCCTTCTGGCTGCTGCTGGCCCACCGCAACACGTTTTTCAATGGCCGGTACTGCCGCCTGGGAGCGGATCTGACCTTTTGCGGTCATGCCCACGGCGGCATCTGGAGGCTGCCCTTTACCGACGGGCTGGTAGATACCAACCTGAACCTGCTGCCCTCCTTCACCAGCGGCTTTTATCACTGCAACGATGCGAACTGCGAGGGGGCGGAGGTATTTGTTTCCCGTGGTCTGGGCAATTCCCCTAAATGGGCGTTTCGTTTGTTCAATCGACCGCAGATCGCGGTCGTTACCCTGAAAAAAGGATAAAAATGTATGGAAACCTTTTCTGCCGGACAATTTGATATTGCCGTCATCGGCGCCGGACATGCCGGCATCGAGGCGGCTCTGGCCGCCGCCCGCCTGGGGCTGGAGACCATCGCCTTTACCATCAATTTGGACGCTGTGGGCAACATGCCCTGCAACCCCGCCATCGGCGGCACCGGCAAGGGCCACCTGGTCCGGGAGCTGGACGCCCTGGGGGGCGAAATGGCCAAAGCCGCCGACGAATGCTGCATCCAGTACCGGCTGCTGAACCTCCGGAAAGGCCCTGCCGTCTGGTCCCTCCGGGCCCAGGCGGACCGCCGGAAGTACCAGGAGCGGATGAAGCGCACCCTGGAACGCCAGGCCCACCTGACAGTGCGTCAGGGCCAGGTGGTGGAGCTTCGGGCAGAGGGGGGCGCGGTCCGGCAGGTGGTGCTGTCCACCGGCGCGGTGTACGATGTGAAAGCCGCCATTCTGGCCACCGGCACCTATTTGAAGGGCCGCACCATCATCGGTAACTGCGTGGAGGACTCCGGCCCCGACGGGCTGCACGCCGCCGGACCGCTGACGGATTCTCTGCTGAAGCTGGGCCTGCCCCTGCGGCGGTTCAAGACCGGTACGCCCCCCCGGGTCAACGCCCGGACGGTAGACTTCGACGAGATGGAAGTTCAGCCGGGGGATGAGCTCCCGGTGCCCTTTTCCTATTCCACGAAAGATCCGCCCTACAATCAGGCGGTGTGCTGGCTGACGTGGACCACCGAGGAGACCAAGCGCATCGTGCAAGAGAATCTGGATCGGGCCCCCATGTACTCCGGTTTGATCGAGGGCATCGGCCCCCGGTACTGCCCCAGCTTTGAAACGAAAATCGTCCGGTTCCCGGACAAGCTCCGCCATCAGCTTTTCGTGGAGCCTATGGGACTGAACACGGAGGAGCTGTATATTCAGGGCTTTTCGTCCTCCTTGCCGGAGGAGGTGCAGATCCGGATGCTCCACAGCGTGCCGGGTCTGCGGCACGCCGTCATGACCCGCCCGGCCTACGCCATCGAGTACGACTGCATCGACCCGCTGGCGCTGCTGCCCACGCTGGAAACCAAGCAGGTGTCCGGCCTGTACGGCGCGGGGCAGTTCAACGGCTCCTCCGGGTATGAGGAGGCCGCCGTTCAGGGCTTTGTGGCCGGCGTTAACGCGGCCCGGAAGCTGAAAGGGGAAAGCCCCTTTATCCTTTCCAGGGCGGAGAGCTACATCGGTACCCTGATCGACGATCTGGTGACGAAGGGCACCAACGAGCCGTACCGCATCATGACTTCCCGCAGCGAGTACCGGCTGGTGCTGCGGCAGGACAACGCCGACCAGCGGCTGACCCGGCGAGGCTATGAGATCGGTCTCGTGCCGAAGGAGCGGCTCCGGGCGGTGGAGGAAAAGTACGATGCCATCCAGCGGGAGATCAACCGGCTGGAGCACACCGGCGTGGCTCCCTCCCCGGCACTGACGGCATTTCTGACGGAGCACGGCACTGCCGACGCCCCGGACGGCTGCTCCCTGCTGTCCCTGTTGAAGCGGCCCCAGCTTCACTACGCCGAGCTGGCCCCTTTCGACCCCGGACGGCCACCCCTGTCTGCCGACATTGCGGAGGAAATTGAGATCTCCGTCAAGTACGAGGGCTACATCAAGCGCCAGCTGCAGCAGGTGGCGGAGTTCAAGCGGGTGGAGGGCCACAAGCTGCCCCCGGACCTGGATTACAACGCCATTCAGGGTCTGCGGCTGGAGGCAAGAGAGAAGCTCTCCGCCGTGCGGCCCATGGATCTGGGACAGGCGTCCCGAATCTCCGGCGTCAGCCCCGCCGATTTGACGGCGCTGATGATCTGGCTGGAAAATAAACGCTGAAAGAAGGATATTCATGCGAAAGTTTTTAGCAATCGTGGTCTGCAAGCTGGGCCGCTTCGTGGGCAAGCTCATCGGCAAGGGCAGCTCCATGCCCGGCAAGTTTGCCCTGAAGATCTGCCCCGACATTTTGAAGCGGGTGCAGCTGCCGCCCCACATCATCGCCGTCACCGGCTCCAACGGCAAGACCTCCACCGTGGAGATGATCGCCACCGTCCTGCGTTCCCAGGGCAAAAACGTGATCTACAACGCCGAGGGCTCCAACCAGGTGGAGGGCGTTACCACCCTGATTCTGACCCACGCCACCCTTGGCGGCAAAGTCAACGCCGACGTGCTGCTGCTGGAAAGCGACGAGCGGTACGCTGCCCACAGCTTCAAGTATTTCCACCCCACGGAGTTCGTCATCACCAACCTGTACCGGGACCAGCTGACCCGGAACGGCCATCCGGAAAGCGTGTTTGACGCCATTCTCCCCGCCATCCACCCCGATACAGAGCTGATTTTGAACGGCGACGATCCCCTGTCCAGCTGTTTTGCCATCGGTCACGAAAAGGTGAAGTGGTTTGGCCTGAACCATTGTGCCACGGACACGGAGGCCCCCACCGGCGTGTACCACGACGGCGCTTACTGCCCGGTGTGCCACGCCCCCATGGAATACGACTACGTCCACTATAACCACATCGGCGCCTACCGCTGCACCAGCTGCGGCCACGCCCGGCCCGACCCGGACTACGCCGCCACGGAGCTGGACCTGCATAACGGCAGATTGATCCTGGACGGGCAGTTCACCGTGGCATTGGCCTTCCGCAGCATTTACAATGTGTATAACATTCTGGCGGCCTATGCCGCCTGCCGGGAATGCGGCGTGGAGGGCAGCGCCATTGCGGACACCCTCAGCAGCTACATCCTGAAAAACGGCCGGATGCAGACCTTCACCCTTGGTCAACACCACGGCATCCTGCTGACCAGCAAGCATGAAAATTCCATCGCCTATGACACGAACCTCCGCTATATCGCTTCCACCAACGAGGATTGCACGGTGCTCATCATCGTGGACGCTGTGTCCCGGAAGTATTTCACCAGCGAGACAAGCTGGCTGTGGGACATCGACTTTGACCAGCTGAATGTCCCCCATGTGAAGCGGGTCATTCTCTCCGGTATGTACCGGAACGATCTGGCGGAACGGTTCCGGTTCACCGGCGTTCAGAACTGGGAAGTCATTCCCGGCATTCCGGACGCGGCAGCAGTGATCCGGGACAGCGGCAGCGAGGCGTTGTATGTAGTCACCTGCTTCTCTGACCGGGACAAGCTGCTGAATTTGCCGGATGTGAAAAAGGAGGGCTGAGCCATGGAATTGAAGATTCTGCATTTCTATCCGGATCTCATGAGCTTGTATGGCAGCTATGCCAACGTGTCCATTCTGAAGCGGACGTTGGAGGAAATGGGCAATACCGTCACTGTGGAGCGGGTGGAGCTTGGCGGAGACGCCGATCTGACCCATGCGGACTTTGTTTACATGGGCGCAGGTACAGAGCGGGCGCAGAAGGCGGCTCTCCTGTATTTTTCCAAGCTGGGAGATGCTGTAAAAGCGGCGGCGGACGCAGGCGTGACCATGCTGTTCGCCGGGAACTCCATGGAGCTGCTGGGCAAGACCATCACCGATGACGCCGGAAAGGTGTACGAAGGACTGGGACTGGCGGACTTCACTGCCGTCCAGAACAAAAAGCGGTTCGTGGAGGACGTTTACGGCCACACGGACCTCTATGAGGACGCAGTGGTGGGCTTCGTCAACCGCTGTTCGGTCATTACCGGCGTGGAGACGCCGCTGCTGGCTTCCATGGACATGGGCCACGGCAACGAGGGACCCTGCGGCCCGGAGGGATATCACAAGGGCAGCGTATTCGCCAGTCAGCTCACCGGCCCCATTCTGGTAAAGAACCCGGCGCTGCTGAAGGTCATGGTCCAGGCCATTTACCGTCACCGGGGAGAGACCTGCCTGGAGATCCCGGTGGACAGCTACATGGCCCAGGGCTGGGCCATTACGGCGGAGGAGCTGAAAGCCCGCTGCACGAAATAAAAGAAAAAAGCACGGCGAAAGCCGTGCTTTTTTTGTATCTTGACCGTTCAATTTACCATTCCAAGGACCGGACCCGGATTACGTTGGCTGTGCGGCGCACATCCTCGATCACGTTGTCACCCACCTTGCTGCCAAGGTCCACCATGGTATAGGCGTAATCCCCACGGGACTTGTTGCTCAGATTTTCCACGTTGACGCCGTCCCGGCCAAACAGACTGGTGATGTTTGCCAGCATGCCGGGGACGTTCTTGTGCAGGACGCACAGCCGCTGGACACCGCTGCGGTCCATGGTCATCTCCGGTAGATTCACGCTGGAGCGGATGTTGCCGCTTTCCAGATAGTCCCGCAGTGTATCTACTGCCATGGCGGCGCAATTCTGCTCGCTTTCCGGGGTGGAGGCCCCCAGATGGGGCATGGCGATGACGTGGGGAGCCGTCAGGAGACGGTTGTTGGGGAAGTCGGTGATGTAGGCGGCCACCATACCGGTATCCAGCGCCGTCAGCATGGCTTCATCGTCTACGATCTCGCCCCGGGCCAGATTGATGACCCGCACGCCCCGCTTCATGGCGGCGATGGCGCTGGCGTCGATCATGCGGGCAGTCTTTTCCGTATAGTGGATGTGCATGGTGATGTAATCCGACCGCTTATAAAGATCGTTGATATCCTTTACCACATGAACGTGGCGGTCCAACCGCAAAGCGGTATCCACGGACAAAAACGGATCGTAGCCGTACACATCCATGCCCAGAGAGATGGCGGTGTTGGCCACGATGGAGCCGATGGCTCCCAGACCGATAATGCCCAAAGTCTTTTTATAAAGCTCCGGGCCGATGAAGGCAGACTTGCCCTTTTCCACCACGGTGGAGACATCCACCCCGGAGGCTGCCTGTTCCCGGACCCAGCGGATGGCACCGGGAATGTCCCGGGAGCCCATCAGCATGGCGCAGATCACCAGTTCCTTCACGGCGTTGGCGTTGGCGCCGGGGGTGGAAAACACCGGGATACCCGCCGCTGCGCAGCGGTCCAGAGGAATGTTGTTGACCCCTACGCCCGCACGGGCAATGGCCAGCAGACTGGGGTTGAATTCCAAGTCCAGCAGCTTGGCGGAGCGGACTAAAATTCCCTGAGGGTCCTGTACCGCATCCCCGACCTCGTACAGCTCGGAGGGGAACCGGTTCAGACCTACGGGGGAAATTTTGTTCATGGTTTGAATACGATACATGGGGATATCCTCCTTGGCGGCTCCAGTGAGCCGCAATACTCCCGGCGGAACGTGCGGCGCTGGCGTCGCTTCCGTCGAGGTAAATTTCATTATACGGTCCTTTCTTTCGGAATCAATGTCCGAAAACGAAAAAAAGTTTTGCTTTTTGTGGAATTCTTTGTTCAAAAAAGCGTCAGTCCTTCTATGACGCACAGATACAAGAAAAACCTCACGTTTTTGGCGGAAAATGTGAAATTTCCCATTGAAATTAGGGAAACTGTGCATTATAATATGTGACTGTATGTAAAATCTGTAAGGCCATCAGTTGACAAGAACCGACAGACGTTCTTCTCTGATTTGGAGGGCTGTCTGCCGACTGTTGTCAATTGATGGTAAAAAACAAGAAGGGATGTTCCAGATATGCAGAACGAACATTTGAGAAACGTAGCCATCATCGCCCACGTTGACCACGGCAAGACCACCTTGGTGGACGAGATGCTGAAGCAGGGCGGCGCTTACCGGGAAAATCAGGAGGTCGTGGACCGTGTCATGGACTCCGGCGACTTGGAGCGTGAGCGCGGCATTACGATTCTGGCTAAGAACACCGCCGTCCGCTATAAGGACGTGAAGATCAACGTGGTGGACACCCCGGGCCACGCCGACTTCGGCGGCGAGGTGGAGCGTATTTTGAAGATGGTCAACGGCGTTATTCTGCTGGTAGATGCCGCTGAAGGCCCCATGCCCCAGACCCGTTTTGTGCTCTCCAAGGCTCTGGAGCTGGGCCATCGGGTCATCGTGGTGGTCAACAAGATCGACCGCCCCGATCAGCGCATCCACGAGGTCATCGATGAGGTGCTGGAGCTGCTGATGGACCTGAACGCCACCCCCGAGCAGCTGGATTCCCCCATGCTGTTCTGCTCCGGCCGTCAGGGTACCGCTTCCTACTCTCCCGACGTGGTGGGCACCGACCTCACCCCGCTGTTTGAGACCATTCTGGAGTATATCCCCGCTCCCGAGGCGGATGTGGATCAGCCCTTCCAGATGCTGGTCAGCTCCATCGACTACAATGAGTTCGTGGGCCGCATCGCCGTGGGCCGCATTGAGCGGGGCACCCTGAAGCAGAATCAGGAGATCATGGTGTGCAACTATCACGATCCCGATGCTACCCCCAAGAAGGCCAAGGCCGTTTCCATCTATGAGTTTGAGGGTTTGGCCCGGAAGCAGGTGACGGAGTCCACCGCCGGCAACATCATTGCCATGAGCGGTATTCCCGACATCACCATCGGCGATACCGTCTGCGCCCCCGGCGCCGTGGAGCCGCTGCCCTTCGTGAAGATCAGCGCTCCCACGCTGGAGATGACCTTCTCCGTCAACGATTCCCCCTATGCTGGCCGTGAGGGTAAGTTCGTCACCTCCCGCCAGCTCCGGGATCGGCTGTACCGTGAGACCCTGAAGGACGTTTCCCTGAAGGTCTCCGATACCGACCGTGACAGCGCCTTCAACGTGGCGGGCCGCGGCGAAATGTCCCTGTCTATCCTCATCGAGACCATGCGACGGGAAGGCTATGAGTTCCAGGTCTCTCCCCCCCGTGTGCTGTACAAGGAGATCGACGGCAAGAAGTGCGAGCCCATTGAGCGTCTGGTGGTGGACGTACCCGGCGACTGCGTGGGCAGCGTCATCGAGAAGCTGGGCCAGCGCAAGGGCGACCTGGTGGAGATGACTCCCGTGGGCGACCGCATGAAGGTGGAGTTCCTGATCCCCGCCCGCGGTCTCTTCGGCTACCGGAATGACTTCCTCACCGACACCAAGGGCGAGGGCATCATGGCTTCCGTATTTGATTCCTATGCGCCTTACAAGGGCGATATTTCCCGCCGCGGCATGGGCAGCCTGATCTCCACCGAGACCGGCGACTCCATCACCTACGGCCTGTTCAACGCGCAGGAGCGCGGCACCCTGTTTATCGGCGCCGGCGTCCCTGTGTACGAGGGCATGATCATCGGTGTGGCCAACCGGGGCGAGGACATCGTGGTGAACGCTTGCCGTAAGAAGCAGCTGACCAACACCCGTGCTTCCGGCTCTGATGACGCCCTGCGTCTGGTGCCTCCCCGCCAGATGAGCCTGGAGCAGTGCCTGGAGTTCCTGGCAGATGACGAGCTGCTGGAGGTCACCCCCAAGAGCCTGCGGATGCGCAAGGCCATTTTGAACCACGAGCAGCGCATGAAGTCCCTGAAGGGCAAGAAGTAAACACACCTTACAGCCCGCCGGATGACCTTCGGCGGGCTGCGTTTTGAAAAGGAGATTTCAATGAAAAAATTACTGACTGTCTGCGTGGCTGCCGTGCTGCTGTTGAGTCTGGCCGCCTGCGGCAAGACCGATACGGACACCATCACCGACAGCAAGGCCGACAAGCCTGCGGCTGAGACGGCGGGCGTGGGCACCCACCACGCGGAGATCGACATTCAGGACTACGGCACCATCACCGTGGAGCTGGACGGCGACGCCGCCCCCATTACCGTACAGAACTTTATGGATCTGGCCAATGATGGGTTTTACGATGGCCTGACCTTCCACCGCATCATCGCCGGTTTCATGATGCAGGGCGGCGACCCCAACGGCAACGGCACCGGCGGCTCTGAGAACACCATCAAGGGCGAGTTTTCTTCCAACGGCGTGGAAAATACGCTGTCCCACACCCGGGGCGCCATTTCCATGGCCCGGAGCCAGAACCCCGACAGCGCCAGCTCTCAGTTCTTCATCTGCCACGCAGACAGCGCCTTTCTGGACGGCCAGTACGCCTGCTTTGGCTATGTGACGGAGGGCATGGACGTGGTGGACGATGTGTGCGAGGCCGCCCAGCCTACGGACGGCAACGGCACCATCCCTGCGGACCAGCAGCCGGTCATCACCGCCATCCGGGTCATAGACTGAGTTGAGCGATAAAGGTCCCGCTGAAATTTTCAGCGAGATTTTTGCGGAAGGTGGGAACTTTTTCCGGCTGCCCTCCGTCTATTCAGGCAAACGGAGCATTCTTCCGGAGGCTCCGACCCTGACGAAAGAAAGGAAGATCATCTATGAAATTTTCTGTGAAGCTGATCGCAGCGGCCCTGTGCGCCGCTATGCTGTGCGTCCCCGCTCTGGCAGCCGGGACCCAGCGGAAGCTCCCGCTGCTGGCTCAGGCGGCTGGTAACGCCACCGGCGCGGGGGCCTACGTCCCGAACCCTCAATATACCGTGATCTCGGGAACCGTTGCCCATCAGAAGGACGGCGGCTTGCTGATGAGCACGTCCACCGGAGAACCAACGGAGGACTATATCCTGTGGACGGAGGGCGTTATGATCCTGGACGCCGTCAGCGGCGAGCCGGTAGATGCAAAGTCCATCAAGGACGGCAGCACCGTCTATGCGTGGCTGGGGGCGCAGACTGCCGTGGCCATGAGCCTGCCCCCGCAGGTCACACCGGAGCTTCTTCTGGTGAATGTCCCGGCGGACTACAAGGTTCCTCAGTACGATGTGATCGTCCGGTCTGACGGCCTTACGGGTTTGGGAATTCCCAACCGGAGCGGTATGTCCGTTACCCTGTCCGACGGGACGGTGTATCAGGTGTGGCAGGACGCGCAGGTGAAACCCTATCTTACCCGCAACCGGGTGACGTATCAGGATCTGCTGCCCGGCACCCGGGTTCTGGTGTGGGCCGATGACAAGGGCCAGGCCAGCAAGATCATTATATTTCCTTACGAGTACAAGGGAAGTGTTTCTCTGGACGGCTACGGGCGGCTGTATGTCAGCGGCGTTGCCGTGGTGGAGCCCTCCGCCCTGCGTCGGCCCTACGGAGATGAACGGCTGTATGTACCCATCCGGACGGTGGCGGAAGCCGCCGGGTACAGCGTCTCCTGGGATAAGGAGTTTGGCGTGACGGTGAAGGACGGCGGCGAGATCGTTTTCCAGATCTGCCCGGACACAGATCTGGCCCACGGTCCCGCCACGGCTGACCGGCAGAGTCTTTCCGGCCCTTGCCTGATCGCCAATGGCATCACCTATCTGGAGGCCGGGGACTTGGCCCATCTGCTGGGGATGTTCTACGGCGGCTGACGGCGATTATTACAAACATGATATGGAAAAGCCCCCTGCTGAGATTTTCTCAGCAGGGGGCTTTTGCTGCCTGGACGGGCTGAATCTGGGGAAAAACAGTTCGGCGGGTCACACATAGTCGTACAGGCCCCGGACGGAAACCTCGCCGGAGGTCAGAGTCTCCGTGGAGCCGTCCTCCCAGCGGACGGTCAGACCAAAGTCATCGGAAATACCTGTGGCGGTGCCGATGCGCTCTCCCGTGCCGGAGATGACCTTTATCGGATTGCCCACCGTCAGGCAGTCCCGGCGAAAACGGTCCAGATAGGCGGCGTTTTGGGCGGGGAAGTCGTCATATAACGCATTCAGCGACCGGATCACCTGGGCGGCCAGCTCCGTCCGGTCCGGGGCCGTTCCGAGGGCCTGCGCCAGAGAAATGGCGATGGGGGCCACCTCCGGGCCGAAATCGGCTTCATCCTGACTGACGTTGATCCCCGCGCCAATGATGACGCAGGAGAATTCGCCGCTCTCCGCCTCCCATTCCAGCTCCGTCAGGATGCCGCAGAGCTTTTTCCGGTTCAGCACCAGATCGTTGGGCCACTTGATGCCGGGGCGGACGCCGCAGACGGCTTCCACCGCGTCACAAAGCGCCACGGCGGTCCAGGCTGTCAGGGTGCTGATCTCAGAGAGCGGGCACTGGGGGCGGAGGGCCGCCGATAAATACAGCCCCTTCCCGGCGGGGGACACAAAGCTCCGTCCCCGGCGGCCCCGGCCACCAGTCTGCTGGTCTGCCAGAATCACCGTTCCATCTACGGAGCCGCTGACCGCCCGCCGTTTCAATTCGTTGTTAGTGGAGTCGATGGTGTCAAAGTACAGCAGTTCCCGGCCGATCCGACGATCCCGGAACTGCTCCGACAGCTCCTCTGGCCGGAGCCGCGCTGTCACGCGGGTCAGGCGGTAGCCCCGGTTGGGGACGGATTCAATACCGTAGCCCTCTTGCCTTAACTGCTCCACAGCCTTCCACACCGCCGCCCGGCTGACACCGGCCTGTCGGCTGATAGCCTCGCCGGACAGAAATTCCTCTGTATGCTCCCGCAGGAGTTTTAAAACGATTTGCTTCGTCATGGTACATCCCTCCAACGGTACTATACGGCGTCCATGCCGGATTGTCAACCTGATTTCCACAAATGGTTGACAATCGAGACCTCGTCTGATACACTTTAGGCGCATCAAACCGAAAAGGAGCTTTTCATTATGAATCAGCACGATATGACCCGCAATATGGTCCTCGCCGCCCTGTTTGCCGCCCTGACCGCCATCGGCGCGTTTTTGCAGATCCCCACAGGCACCGTGCCCATTACGCTGCAATTTCTCTTTACCGCCTTGGCCGGTCTCCTGCTGGGGTGGAAGTGGGGAGCTGTTTCTCAACTGCTCTATGTGGGCATCGGACTGCTGGGCCTGCCGGTCTTTACGCAAGGTGGCGGCATCGGCTATGTGCTCCAGCCCAGCTTCGGCTTTTTGCTGGGGCTGATCCCCGCTGCCGCCGTGATCGGTGCGCTGACTACCCGCCGCACTGGTTATCTGAACATCCTGGCGGCGGTTCTGGTGGGAGATCTGATCCTCTACGCCGTGGGCGTCCCCTATATGTATCTCATCCTGCACGTTTATATGCAGTCTGCCAAGACCTTTCCTGCGCTGCTGGCGGCCATGCTGGTGTATGTGCCTGGCGATACGCTGAAGATCATTGTGGTGACAGCGCTGGCGCCGGTTCTCCGCCGGACCCTGGCAAAGGCGGTGCCTAACCTGTAAAAACGAGGTCATCCGCCTGCGAGAACGGCAGAATGACCGGCTCCCTCTTGCTATCCGAAGCCGGGTATGATAAAATATTTTATCAAATTTTGAGAATTCGGCGGGAGGGCTGTCTATGAATCGCATTAGCAAGGAAAACTATTATCTGGATATTGCCGAGACCGTCTTGGAGCGGGCTACCTGCTTGCGGCGGATCTATGGCGCCATCATCGTGAAAAACGACGAGATCATTTCTACGGGTTACAACGGCGCCCCCCGGGGCCGGGCCAACTGCGTGGACATGGGCTATTGCTCCCGGGAAGCCATGAAGGTACCCCGCGGCGAGCGGTACGAGCTGTGCCGCAGCGTCCACGCCGAGGCCAACGCCATCATCTCTGCCTCCCGCCGGGACATGGCGGGCGGCACTATCTATCTGGTGGGCCGCAACGCTGCCACCGGGGAGCTGCTGAATGACGCTACCTCCTGCCTTATGTGCCGCCGCATGATCATCAATGCGGGTCTGGACCGGGTGGTGATCCGCCGGACGGAAACGGAATTCGAGGTGGTCCCCGTGGAGGCGTGGATCGCGGAGGATGATCTGCTGACCCCGGAAAATGTGGTCATGGACCTGAAATGAGCAGGAGATCTGCGGAAAGGAAGTCGTTTCGTTGAAGGCGGGACTTGTTACCTTCTATCATATCCACCATTACGGCGCTTTGCTTCAGGCGGCGGCCACGGAGCGGGCTGTGGAGCGCTTTGGCTGGGACTGTGAGATCATTGACTACTTCGTCAATCAGGACAACGCCCTGTTCAAGCGGCCCACCGGCTTGGGTTCCGCCGCCCATGACGCTCACACGGCCCTGCACTATCAGGCGCTGTCGGAGCGTTACCGGCGGTTTGAGAAGTTCAGCCGGGACCATCTGCGGATCTCAGATCGCCGCTATGGGCGCTTTGACGAGCTGGCCGAGGGGCCGCTGCCCTATGACCTGATCCTCTCCGGCAGCGACCAGATCTGGAACCCCAAGATCTTCCCGGACGGCCGGTTCGACCCGGTGTTTTTCGGTACGTTTTCCCAGAAGCGCCGCATTGCCTACGCACCGTCCTTCGGTGTTCCCACCATCCCGGAGGGGATGCAGGCGGAGCTGAAGGGCTATCTGGATGGCTTTTCCCACCTCTCCACCAGGGAGACTCAGGGGAGCGCCATCATCCGGGATATCGCCGGGAAGGACGCCCCGGTGGTGCTGGACCCCACCCTGCTGCTGACGGCGGACCAGTGGGACTCCATGGCCGATCATCCGGCCAATTACCCCAAGGGCGGCTATATTCTCTGCTATTGTATCAACCGCCCCGGTGCGCTGACACCCTATCTGGAACGGCTCCATCAGGAGACGGGGTTGCCTGTGGTACAGCTTTGCGGCATCCGCCAGAAGGTCCATCCCAAGGCAAAGCAGATCTTGGACGCTGGTCCGGCGGAATTTTTGGGCCTGTTCCAGAATGCCGCCTATGTTGTGACCAATTCCTTCCATGGCACGGTGTTCTCCGTCCAGTTCCACCGGCCCTTTTTCACCACGGTCTCCCCGGCGGAGCTGTCCGCCCCGGAACGGTCCCGGACGGTGAGCATCCTGACCCGGTTGGGTCTTGCCAACCGGGTCATCGGTAAGGGGGATACGGCGGAGCTGCTGGACCCCGTTGACTGGGAAGCTGCCGAAGCGGCTTTGACTGCCGCCCGGAAGGATTCTCTGAATTATTTGCAGGCAGCGCTGGAAGACCGGCCCTATGCGCCGGAAGCGCCGCTTTCTCCTCAGAGCTTTGCCCCGAAGCTGGCAGAGCGGAGCCGCTGCACCGGCTGTACCGCCTGCGCCGCAGGCTGTCCCCATGACGCCATTACGATGGTCCGGGACAAAACTGGCTTTGATTTCCCGGAAGTGGATCTGGAAAAATGCGTCCATTGCGGACGCTGTACCCGGCTGTGCCCAGTTTTGCAGAAGCGCGGTCCGGCGGCTCATCTGCCCGCTGCCTTCGCCGCCTGGAACCGGGATGACGCCGTCCGGAAGGACTCTACCTCCGGCGGCGCGTTCACTGCCATTGCGGAATATGTGCTGGAGGGCGGCGGCGTGGTATACGGCGCTGCCATGGACGGCCATCAGCATCTGCGGCACATCCCCTGCTTCCGGAAAGAGGATCTGTGGCGGCTGCGGGGAGCCAAGTACGTTCAGAGCAATCTGGACGGTGTGTTCCGGGAGATCCGGGAGGTGCTGAAGACCCGCCCGGTGCTGTTTTCCGGTACACCCTGTCAGGTGGATGGGCTGTACCGCTTTTTAGGGTGCCGCCCGGAAAATCTCACCACCTGCGATCTGGTGTGCCACGGCGTACCCTCCCCCGGTGTGTGGGAGGACGAGGCCCGGTTTATCGAAGGAAATAAACGGCGGCGGCTGGCAAATGTCCGCTTCCGCAATAAGGTAGAGGGGTGGAAAAACAGCCACTTTACCGCTGTATATGACGATGGCACCGCAGATTCCGCACCCTTGTTTGCCACCGGCTTTGGCCGGGCCTTTGGCCGGGCGCTGTTCCTGCGTCAGAGCTGCCATGACTGCCAGTATACAAATCTGAACCGTCCCGGCGATTTTACGTTGGGGGATCTGTGGGGCCTGCGGCCGGATGAGTTTCCGGAGCAGCAGCACGCAGGCGTCAGCCTGCTGCTGGTGAACACACCCCACGGCAGCTACCTCTTCGACCAACTCAAGCTGAACTGCCAGCCCTTCCCGGTGGAGCGGGCTGTGGCGGGGAATCCCCGGCTGGCGCGGCCCATCGGCCCGGCGGCGGACCGGGCATCATTCTTTGCCAGCTATGCGGTAGAGCCTTTTGAGGAGGTCCGCAGACAGTTTTTCCGGCTTCCCAGTCTGCCGGTGCGGGCGGCGGGAAAGCTGTTGTCTCCGGAGGCCAAGGCGAAGCTGAAGGCCAAGCTGCACAGATGATTTTCACACAAAAAAGCACGTTCTCTTTCAAAAAGAGAACGTGCTTTTTTCAGGCCAGCGCCACGATGAGCCAAGCAAGGCCGATGGTCCCGGCGCCGATCAGGGTGTATACGATGGGGTTCAAAGTCCGCCATCGGCTGGAAAAACGGCTGGTCCCGCTGGACGCATAATTATGGGCCACCCGCCGGGCTTCCTCCACCAGCTCCCGGGAGGTGATCCCCTCTCCTGCAGCGTCATTGCGGACGATGAAGATGGCCTGTTCAAAAAAACGATGCTCCGGCGCGTCTACCACCACGACCCGCCGGGAAATGCCTTTTACCATGCGTGCTGTCCTCCTCAGTTGATCTGTTTCCATTTTCCCGCAAGGGAGGGAAGTCTATACCAACCAACAGCGGCTTTTTGAAAATTTTCCTCATACCGGCTGCTCCGACTCCGGCAAGCGGTAGAGCACCTGCACGGCGCAGTCATCCTGCAGCCGTTCCCGGCGGATACTTTCAGAGAGGATCAGATTGGCCAGCGTCTGAGGATCGTCCCCACCCCAGCCCGCCAGCAGGTCTTGGAGCCATTCGTCACGGCTGGGGTCTGCCACGCCGTCGCTGATCATCACGGCGAAGCTGCCGGGCTCCAGCGTCACGGTGGTTATATCCGGTGCGGCAGGAGTGCCCCGAAGTCCCACCGGCAGGCTGCTGCCGGTGATCCGGCGGACGGCGCCGTTCTTTTTTAGATAGCTGGGGGCAGCGCCGAACTTGTAGAAGGTGGCCTCCGAGCCTTTCAAAACGCACAGATCCACCGTGGTAAAGCTGCCGGTCTCCGCACCCCGGAGGGCCATAGCGGAATTCAGGGTGGTGAGGGCAGCCTCCGGCTGGATATCCGCCTCCAAAAACTGCCGCAGCAGCCGGCAGGTGAGGGAGGACTCCCGCCGGGCGGCGTCCCCGCTGCCCATACCGTCCGCCAGCAGCAGGCACCAGAGACCGCTGTCCGTGCGGAAGGCCTCCATGGTGTCGCCGCAGACCATTTCCCCCTCCTTGGGCCGCAAAGCCGCGCCGATAACGCAGGCAGGGATCTCTCCAAAGGCGGGGGCCGCCCCGCTGAGACCGGCGGCCGCCGCCGTCAGCAGGTCCGACATCTGGGCGTATTGCCCCTTGGCGCTGCGGCGCGTTTCTTCCAGTTGGCGGCGGTACTGCTTCCGCAGCAGAAAGGCCGACAACTCCCCATTGATGGCCTGCAGCAATTCTGACAGATGGATGCAGCGGTCGGCGAAGTGAACGGGGAAGTCCTTGGCCTTGGCCTTTCCGCGCTCGAGGAGGTAGGGAGTAGCGTCATTGAGGGCGTTGAAGGTGGCGGTGTAATCCTTTTGCCAGCACAGCTCGCACAGGGCGCACCCCCGGCATACCTTTTCCGCCGCCCGGTCAAAGATGACGGCGGGGTTTTCCTCCTGAGGCGGCGGGGTGCGGCTCATGCTGTCATATAGCTCCCGGAGCGCCTCCGCTGCCCGGTTGAGATGGGTTTTCAGGGCCGTGCGCTGGGCGATGTCCGGGGCCGCTTCCCGCAGAAGCCGCTTTCCGCCGAAGATCCGCCGGGGCAGGGCTAAAAACAGCAGGGAACCGGCCACCGTTTCCAGAAGAAGCGTCTGGGCCAACTCCTCCCGGGAGGTCAGCATGGCCGCTGCTGCTCCGGAAAAGAAGGCAAGCGCAGCCATGCTTCGCCGTCTGCATTTCGCGGCGCACAGTCCCGCCACGCCGTAGGCGGCGGTGAACAGCCCGCTGGTTCCGGCAGAGAGATCCGTGATGAGTCCCAGTCCCAGCCCCGCCGTCACGCCGGTCATGGGACCTTGATCATAGGCAGTGTAGGCCAGCAGGGCGCACAGCAGGACCCGGCCCACGGAGACATTCAAGATGGTCAGGTCTCCTAAAGCCAGCGTCAGGGCCGCCCCTAAAAACAGCAGCCCCTCCGGGGCCAGCCGGTCCTCCTCCGGCTGGAACAGCCGGGTGAAGAAGTGGGCGGAAACACCTGTCAGGGCCGATGCTGCGGCACAGGGGGCGGCGTGGCTCAGCGGGTCTAAGGATTGCAGCACATAAATACCGCCCACCGCCAGTACCATCCCGGCCGCCAGCACCGGCAGCACCCAGGGCTTTTGCAGAAAGGCAGTGTCCCGGAACGCCGTGGCGGCAGTCAGGATCAAAATGCCTACGGCGGCCAAAGCCAGGACCTGCTGAAAGTCCAGAAACAGCAGCGCCCCCGTCACGCCGCCCAGCAGCGCCGCTGCCCCGTCTGCCCCCGGTCCGGCTGCCGCTATGCAGCCCAAGGCAAAGGGGGCATAGCCGCCGGCGGTCTGGCTGGCGGTGAGGGCCGCCGTCAGGAAAAAGCGGATGCCCCAGTTCAGCCATCGGCCGGACTGGAGCCGTTGGATGCTCATAGAACCATACTCCATGAAGGATTCCTCCTTTTGTGTAAACGGAAGGTTATAGTCCCAGTTTACAGCCTGTCCGGGAAGAAAAGCGTCGCAAACAGGATCGGGGGACGCAATTTCTGTTATCCTTGCATTTTTGCCGAAAATCCGCTAAACTATTAAAATCAATGTGCTGCGGAAAGGGGTGTGCATCATGCGCATCGGAACTGTGGAGATCTCTTCAAAATTAGCGCTGGCTCCTATGGCAGGGGTGACGGATGCCGCTTTCCGGCAGATCTGTTCCGAGCTGGGAGCGGGCTACACTATTACGGAGTTGATCTCCTCCAAGGCTCTGTGCTACCATGACAAAAAGACCTTTTCCCTGCTGACCCAGTTTCCCGGAGAGCATCCCGCCGCTGTGCAGATCTTCGGCAGCGACCCCGTCTGTATGGCGGAGGCCGCCCAGATCGCCATGGAACACACCGGGGCGGATATTTTAGATATCAACATGGGCTGTCCCATGGGTAAGATCGTCAACAACGGTGACGGCGCGGCACTGATGAAGGACCCGGAGCTGGCGGGACGCATCGTGGAGGCGGTGGTGAAGGCCCTGCCCGGCGTGCCGGTCACGGCCAAGTTCCGCCGGGGCTGGGATCTGGGTCACTGCAACTGCGTGGAGTTTGCTCAGACTCTGGAGCAGGCGGGAGCCGCCGCCGTAGCGGTCCATGGCCGCACCCGGGCGCAGGTCTACGGCGGCACCGCCGACTGGAACTGCATCCGGGCGGTGAAGGAGGCTGTGTCCATCCCCGTCATTGCCAACGGCGACATCTGGAAGCCGGAGGACGCGGAGCGGATTCTGCTCCACACCGGGGCGGACATGGCCATGATCGGCCGGGGCTGCTTCGGAAATCCCTGGATCTTTCAGCAGGCCAAAGCCGTGCTGGAGGGACAGCCGGTGCCTCCGCTGCCGCCGCTGGCAGAGCGGTGCGAGACCGCTGTGCGGCAGATCCGCATGGCCGCAAGCTACAAGGGCGAGCGGGTGGCGGTGCTGGAGGCCCGGAAGCAGTATTGCTGGTATCTCAAGGGGATCCCCCATGCCAATTACTATAAGGAACAGATCGTACAGATGAATACCCTGGAGGATGTGGACCGCATTACGAAAGGCATCCAACGGGATCTGCGGGATTAGGAGGGGCCATGAACGAGGAATACAACTTGATACAAGCGGCCCGGAACGGCGATCAGGCGGCCTTCGGAGAGCTGGTGCAGCAGTACCAGAAGCGGGTGTTCGCCCTTGCGGTGCGGATGTGCCCCACGCCGGAGCTGGCGGAGGAGGCGGCGCAGGAGGCATTCCTCGCCGCGTGGCAGGGCCTGCCCTTTTTCCGGGGGGATTCCGCCTTTGCCACATGGCTCTACCGGCTGACCTCCAACGCCTGCGTGGATCTTCTGCGGAAGGAAAACCGCCATCAGGGACCGTCTCTGGACGACGAGACCGTCAGCGCCGAGGTGCCGGACCCCACCCCCACGCCGGAGAAGGCGGTGGAGCAGAAGGAATTGCGCCGGCAGATCGAGGCGGGACTGCAAACGCTGTCCCCGGAGCACCGGGAGGTGCTGATCCTGCGGGAGATCCAGCAGCTAAGCTACGATGAGATCGCTGACGTTTTATCGCTGGATCTGGGGACGGTAAAATCCCGGATCAACAGGGGACGACGGCAATTACGGGAATTTTTGCTGAAACAGGGGAACTTTTTATCGTCCGCTGCGTCTAACAAAACAGAAAGGGGGCTGTGAAATGAATATCCATGAAAACACCGCCCTGCTGGACGCCTTTGTGGACGGCGAGCTGACCAGTGAAGAAATGATTTCCGTCCAGTCCCATCTGGACGAGTGCCCGGAGTGCCGGGCCTATGTGGATGACGCGCTGGCGATCCGGGCGTCCTTCCCCACGGAGGACGATGCGGAACTGTCGGCAGATTTTGCGGAAACGGTGATGAAGGCTGTGGCGGAAACGCCTCAGTCCCGGCCTAAGAAGCGGCAGCCCTGGGGCAAGCTGGCGGCGGCTGCCGCGTGTCTGGCGGTGATCGTACTGATGCAGCACGGCACGTTGGGCAGCATCAGCGGCAGCAGCAATACCTCCGCTGCCTGTGATACGGCCCCGATGGAGGCCGCCGCAGCGGAAAGTGCTCCCGAGGAACGGTGCCTGACCGCCGCCGGCGGGGACAACGACTCGGACAGCTTTGCCGATACGAACACGGAAAGCAAAAAGACGGATGTGTATTATGCCTGCGCTCTGCCGCCGGATCAGACCACTATGGAGAATGACAGCGCGGCAGCTATGACCGACGGTTCCTCCGCTCAGGATGACCTCCCCACGGTGACGGTCAGCAAATCGGATCTGGGCGAGCTGCTGGATGACCGGGAACCCACCGAGGTAAAGCCGGGCGTGTGCCGGTATCTGCTGACCCGGCAGGAGTTTGAGGACTTGGCGGCGAAGCTGGCCGACCGGGGTGTGACACTGAAAACAGAGGACACCGACAGAGACCAGATCTGGCTGGAAATGCTCGACGAATAAACCGCGTAAACGGAAATGCAGAAAAAGCAATGCCAAAAGGCATTGCTTTTTTGTTTGAATTATGCTATACTGCCTTTTCGACAGGTGCCATCTCCCTGTCCAAGCGCCTTTGACCGGGCGTTCGTTCGGCAAGCCAACATAGGCCCGCCGTTCTCTAAACAAAAAAATGGAGGTTTTTTTATGTCCAAATGGTCTACCCGGCAGATCGCTACTGCTGCCATCATCGCCGCACTTTACACGGTGATGTCCCTGCTGTCCTCAATTTTCGGCCTGACCTATGGCCCCATCCAGTGCCGCTTTTCTGAAGCACTGACGGTGCTGCCCTTTTTCCTGCCGGAGGCGGTCCCCGGCCTGTTTGTGGGGTGTCTGGTGACAAATTTGATGAGTACCGTTGGCCCGTTGGATATCATTTTCGGCTCCATGGCCACGCTGCTGGCAGCGCTGTGGACGGCGAAAATGCCCAACAAATTTTTGGCGACCCTGCCGCCGGTGATCTGCAACGCCGTCATCATCGGCGCCATGATCGCCTGGTATGAGGGCGGCTTCTCCGCCCAGTTCCCCGCCCTGTTCGCCTACAACGCCCTGACGGTGGGCATCGGTGAGGCCATCGCCTGCTGTGTGCTGGGGCTGCTCCTGCTGGAGGTCATGCCCCGGATCCCTGCCCTGCGGGGACGGCTGGCAGTCCGGTAAAGCCTGTATAAAAAACAGTCCGCTCTGATTTTCGGTCAGAGCGGACTGTTTTTCTGTATGCGCCAATGAGACGGCGGCTTATGCCTTGCTGGCGAAATAGGACCGGGCATCGTCAGCGTTCCGCTGGATCTCCGCCTTCAAAGCGTCCAGGGAATCGAAGCGGATCTCATCCCGGAGCCGCTTGTAGAATTCCACCCGGATGGACTGACCGTAGAGATCCCCGTCAAAATCCAGCATCCAGGATTCCACCGTCAGGTCGCTGCCGTTGTTGACGGTGGGCCGGGTGCCCACATTGGTGACGGCGGCATAGCTGCTGCCGTCCATAAGGCAGACACGGGCGATATAAACGCCGTCTCCCGGCACCAATACATGAGGGGGCGGCACCAGATTCACCGTGGGGATGCCGATGGTGTGGCCGATCCGGCGGCCATGCCGCACCGTCTGAGTCAGGATATGGGGGTGGCCCAGATACTCCATGGCCCGCTCCACCTGTCCAAGGCTTACCAGACGGCGGATGTAGGTGGAGCTGACGGTGATGCCGCCCACCGTGACCTCCGGGATAATGTCGCAGCCAAGACCCAACTCGGCGCACTTGCTTTTCAGCAGCTCCGGAGTGCCTTGGTTCTTGTGGCCGAAGCGGTGGTCATGACCGGCCACCAGATGGACGGCGTGATACCGCTTAATGAGAATTTCCGTTACGAAATCCTCCCAGGAGGTGGTCATCATCTCCTTGTTAAAGGGCACCATGATGACCTCATCGATGCCGTAGAGACTTTTGGCCAGCCAGGCCCGGTCCTCCGGGGAGTTGATGAGGGGCACCGGTACACCGGTGACCACCTCCTTCGGCGGCTGTGCCCAGGTGAACACCGCAGAGCGGACGCCCCGGCGTTTGGCTTCCTCCACGGTGCGGCGCAGCAAGGCGCCGTGACCCAGATGGACCCCGTCGAAAAAGCCCAGAGCAATGACTTTTGGTTGAATGGACATGGTTTTATGCTCCAAAAAAGTTCTTGATAGATGTCAGTGTGCCGTTTTCGGCACAAGAAAGACAGAGAAATTCACCGTTTTTGCCATGGACCCGATAGGTGCCGTCCGCCAGCTCCGGCACCGTAATGGGGTTGCCGTTGCGGACCCGGGCCTCCTTGCCGGGAGATGACAGGGTATAAAGAGGATAGGACGCAAACATGGACTCCACAGGCCGCAGCAGAGCTTCTCCTTGGGCTTGTACGTCCTCAAGGGAGACTGCCTCCGCCAGTGTGTACCCGGCGGCCATGGTGCGGCGGAGACTGAACATAGTGCCGCCGCAGCCCAGCGCTTGCCCGAGGTCATGGCACAGCGTCCGCAGATATGTTCCCTTGGAGCAGCGGCAGCGGAGCAGATAGTCCGTCTCGCTGACCTGTTCCAATAGCTCTAACTCAAAAATGGTGATATTGCGGGGCTTCCGCTCTACCTCCTTGCCCTTTCGGGCCAGATCATAGAGCTTTTGGCCGTTGATCTTGATGGCGGAATACATGGGCGGGATCTGCGCGATAGGGCCGGTGAAGCGGGGGAGGACGGCTTCCAACGCCGCCCGGTCCACAGTGACGGGATGGGTCTCCAGCGTTTCCCCGGACGTATCCTGGGTGTTGGTGACCAGCCCCAGCCGCAGACCGGCGATATACTCTTTTTCGCCGTTTTCCGCGAATTCTACAGCACGGGTAGCCTGTCCCACGAACACAGGCAGAACGCCGGTGGCCATGGGGTCTAACGTGCCGCCGTGGCCTACCCGCTTTTCCTTCAGAATCCCCCGGGTCTTGGCACAGATATCCATGCTGGTCCATCCGGAGGGTTTATCGATTATTACAATGCCGCTGGCCATAGGCGGTTCCTCATTTCTTGAAATCCGGGACGATCCGGGCGATGGCGTTCAGCATTTTTTCCTCTGCCTCCGCCTGGGTAACGCCCTCCAGCGTGGCTCCGGCGGCGCGGGCGTGGCCGCCGCCGCCCAGCAGGCGGCAGACCTCCGTAGCGTTGACCCGCTCGCCAGTGCGGAGAGAGAACTTCCAAACGCCGTCTCCCAGCTCCCGCATGGTCACGGCGCAGTCCACCCCCTGGATCTGGGGGCCTAAAGCGGAGAGGTCCTCCGCATCGCTTTCCGTGGCATGGAATTTTTCCAGCAGAGACCGGGGAACAGACAGCACCGCCGCCCGGTTGCCGTCATAAAATTTTACCTCTGCCAGCATGGCGGCCTCCAGCTGCATCCGCACGCGGGATTTCGTCTGGAAGAACAGCTTGTTGACGGCGCAGTAGTCAATGCCGGTGTCCATCAGCTCCGCCGCGGCCCGGTGGGTGGCGGCGGTGACATTGGAATAGATGAAGCCGCCGGTATCCGTGGAGATGGCCACATACAGCGGCAAAGCGATCTCCGGCGTCAGGGGCGTCAGCTCCCGGACAATGTCCAAGATCAGTTCGCCACAGGCGGCGGCCTCCGGACGGACGATGTTGGCCTTGCCGAAGCCCTCAAAGGAGGGGTGGTGGTCGATGGCCAGATCTACCTTATCCGCGTAAGACTTGGCATTGTCGGGGAACAGTCCCACCGTGGCGATGTCCGTAGATACCACTTTTTCCGGCACGAAGTCCGCCGGAGCGCTGTAAGGGGTAAAATAGGGAGCGGTATTCTCCGTCAGTCCGGGATTGGGCAGCAGGTAAGCGGTCTTGCCTATGGCCCGCAGCGCGGCGCACAGCCCCGCAGCACAGCCAACGGTATCACCGTCGGGCCGGATATGGGTCAGGATCAGGACGCGGTCAAAGGAGCGCAGCAGCGCGGCGGCCTCGGAAACGGTCAGCATCCCTTATTCCTCCTCCGGCAAAACGGCGTCATTGTCAGGGTTCACCGGCTTTACCTTCTTCGGATCCCGGAGAACCTCCAGAATGTGTGCACCGTAGGCGATGGAATCGTCAGCGATGAACTGAAGCTCCGGGGTGTAGCGAAGCTGCAAGGCGTGGCCCAGCTCCCGGCGCAGGAAGCCGGAAGCGGACTTCAGTCCCTTCAGCACATCCTTTTCCTGATTTTTATCCAGAACACTGACATAAATTTTGGAATAGCGCAGGTCTCCGGTGGTGTCCACACGGGTGATGGAGACCATGCCTACCTGAGAGACGCGGGGATCCTTCAGACGGCGAAGCTGGTCTGCCAGCTCCCGCTGGATCTCCTCATTGATGCGTCCGATACGGTTAGATGCCATAAAAATTCTCCTTTCTGATAGTGGGAGATGAAAACCGGGCGGCGGCTATGCCGCCGCCCGGGGTCAGTTGGAACAGATTTTTTGAGAGGGTTTAGCGGGGGATCTCCTCCATGGTGTAGCCCTCGATGATGTCGCCCAGCTTGATGTCGTTGAACTTCTCCACGGTCAGGCCGCACTCAAAGCGCTCCTTGACCTCCTTGACGGAGTCCTTGAACCGCTGCAGGGAGCCGAGGACGCCCTCGTGGACCACGATGCCATCCCGGACCACTCGGACGGAGCAATCCCGGCGCAGGCAGCCGTCCTGCACGTAGCAGCCGGCCACGGTACCCACGGAGGAGACCTTGTAGGTCTCCCGGACCTCGGCGTGGCCAAGGACCACTTCCCGGTACTTGGGAGCCAGCATACCCTTCATAGCGGTTTCGATCTCGTCGATGGCGTCATAGATCACGCGGTACATCCGCATATCCACGTTCTGACGGGCGGCGCTTTCACGGGCAGCGGAATCCGGCCGGACGTTGAAGCCCACGATGATAGCGTTGGACGCGGCGGCCAGCGTCACATCGGACTCGTTGATCGCACCCACAGCGCCGTGGATGACCCGGACGTTGACCTCTTCGTTGGAGAGCTTCTCCAGAGAGGCCTTCACAGCCTCCACGCTGCCCTGCACATCAGCCTTGACGATCAGAGCCAGCTCCTTCCGCTCGCCGGACTTGATCTGGTCGAACAGGTTCTCCAGAGAGACCTTCTGCACGGGTGCGGCGGCCTTAGCGCGCTCCTCTGCCTTGCGCTGCTCCACCAGCTCGCGGGCCATGCGCTCGTCAGCCACGGCGAAGAAGGGCGCACCGGCCACGGGAGCCTCGGACAGGCCCGCGATCTCCACGGGGACGGAGGGACCGGCCTCGGTGAGGCGGTTGCCCCGGTAATCCAGCATGGTGCGGACACGGCCCACGGAGGTGCCGGCGATGATGATGTCGCCCTGCTTCAGAGTGCCGTTCTGCACCAGCAAAGTGGCCACAGGACCCCGGCCCTTGTCCAGACGGGCCTCGATAACGGTGCCCTGACCGGCCCGGTTGGGGTTGGCCTTCAGTTCCTGGACCTCTGCCAGCAGAGCCAGGTTTTCCAGCAGGTTCTCAATACCGATGTGCTTCTTGGCGGAGATTTTGCACACGATGGTCTCGCCGCCCCACTCCTCGGGCACCAGGCCGTATTCCGTCAGCTGCTGCATGACCCGGTCGGGGTTGGCATTTTCCTTATCAATCTTATTGACGGCCACGATAATGGGAATATTGGCGGCCTTGGCGTGGTTGATGGATTCCACGGTCTGGGGCATGATGCCGTCGTCCGCAGCCACCATCAAAATGGCGATGTCCGTCACCATGGCGCCCCGGGCACGCATGGAGGTGAAAGCCTCATGGCCCGGAGTATCCAGGAAGGTGATGGGCTTGCCGTTGATCTGCGCCTGATACGCGCCGATGTGCTGGGTGATGCCGCCGGCCTCGCCGGAAGCCACGGAGGTGTTCCGGATGGTATCCAGCAGGGAGGTCTTGCCGTGGTCCACGTGGCCCATGACCACCACAACGGGGGCACGGGGCACCAGGTCCTCGGGACGGTCCTCAGTGGTGTCAATGAGCTTCTCCTCGATGGTGACGACCACTTCCTTTTCCACCTTGCAGCCAAGCTCCTCGGCCACGAAGGAGGCGGTATCGAAGTCGATCATCTGGCTCAGAGAGGCCATGACGCCGTTTTTCATCAGGCACTTGACTACCTCTGCGCCGGTCTTCTTCATGCGGCTGGCCAGCTCACCCACGCTGATCTCATCGGGGATCTGGACCTTGACGGGGGCCTTCTTAGCGATTTCGAGCTGCAGCTTGCGCATCTTCTCGGCCTCGTCCTGACGGCGCTTGTTGGAAAAGACCTGACCGCCCTGACGGCCCTTGTTGTTGCGGAACTTCTCCTTGCCGCCCTTCTGGGCCATGCGCTCGCCCCGCTGACCGCCCAGCTCTTCCAGACGCTGGTCATACTTGGCCAGGTTCACGTCGCCGCCCTTGCGGGTATCCACCAGCTTTTTCTCAGGCACACGGGTGGTGGGCTGAGCGGTGGCTGTGGACTTGTTAGACTTCTGCTGGGGGACTGCCTGCTGCTGCGCGGGCCGCTGGACCTGCTGGACCGGCTTCTGCTGAGGCTGGGCCTGTGCGGGCTTCTGCTGTCCCTGCTGGGCAGGACGCTGCTGGGGCTGCTGTGCCGGCTTTGCGGTCTGCTGCGCCGCAGTGGGCTGAGCCTTGGGAGCCTCGGCCTTAGGCGCTTCCACCTTGGGGGCTTCCGGCTTCTTAGGCTCGTCAGCATAAATGGCAGCAATATTGGAAATCTGGTTGTTCTGGGTCAGATGCTCAAATACGATGGACAGCTCATGGTCCTCCAGCGCCTGCATGTTGCTCTTGGGCGCAGTGGCATACTTATCCAGAATTTCTGTGATGACCTTGGCGGGCATACCGAAGTCCCGCGCCACATCTCTTACTCTATATTTTTCAATAGCCAATCAAAACACCTCTTACACTCTCCAACCCGGGGGCTGGGCTCGTTCATCTATGAAAACACCGACAGCGTATCAGCTTTCCTTCTTGCGGAAGGAGCCTTTGCCCTTTTTCACCGGGCGGCTGTGGGCGTATGGATTCGGCCTCCCCTTGGGTTTGGGGCGGTTGCTTTTGGAAGGGCGGGACCCGCTCTTGCGGAAGGGCCTGCCGGTGCGGTCATCCTTGGCAAAGGATTTTGCCGTTCCGCCGTTTTCGGCGGTTCTGCGGGGACCGGCCTTTTCTGCGCGCTTGTCGGACACTTCTGCGCTGCGGCGCTGCTTCTCGCCGGACGGCTTACCGGAGACGTCTGCGGGTTTGACCTCTTTCGCATCGGGCACTTCCTGCTTTTTGGGGCGCTTGATGCCCCGACGCAGGTTCTTTTCGTGCTGGGCGGCTTCACTTTTTCGCTCTGCGGCACGCTTGGCCTTTAGTTCCAGCTTGGCAAGATCTTCGTCATATTTCTCCGGGTCCATCTCCGCCAGGCGGCGGACCACGGCGACTGCGAGGCCGATGTCTGTAATAGCGACCACGGCGGCGGAGCCACGGCCGGTGGCCTGCCCCAGTTCCTGCTTGGTAAAGGGGATCCGCAGCCACACACACTGACCGGCTTCCGCAAAGTGCTGCACCCGGCGGGCGGTATTGTCCGCCGCATCAGACGCCAGCAGGAGCACCCGTGCGTCTCTGGCGCGGGCCACAGCTTCCACCGGTTCTTCGCCTACTTCCAGGTTCCGGCCCCGGAGGCACAGGCCAATGAGGGAGAGAAACTGTTCATTCCTGTTCATTGTGTCCCTCCAATTCCGCTTCCATGGCGTCATAGACCTCCGGGGGGATGGCTGTGCTGAAAGCACGTTCCAGCGCTCTGGATTTCCGGGCTTTTTTCAGGCACTCCACATCGTGGCACACATAGGCGCCACGACCGGGCTTTTTGCCCACAAAATCCAGACTCACAACGCCCTCCGGGGATTTGACCACCCGCAGCAGGCTTTTTTTATCCTTCATCTCCCGGCAGCCCACACATTGCCGCTGGGGGATCTTTTTCACTTTCTGCATTCAGACAGCCCTCCCTTACACATGGCGCGGCGGACCGCGCCGGGCTTTATCTCCTTCTGTTTCTTCTGCTGCGCCGCAGGTACAGCACTGCGATACCCGCAGCCACGCCGCAGAGAAAGAAACTCAACTGTGTCACTGGACGGGTTCCTTGTCCACGATCTCCTCATCGTCCTCACCCTGATAGCTCTCCGGCTTGATATCGATCTTATAGCCGGTGAGACGGGCGGCCAGGCGAGCGTTCTGGCCCTCCTTGCCGATGGCCAGAGACAGCTGATCGTCAGGCACGATGACGCGGCAGGCCTTGCCCTCTTCCGCCATCATGACGTCCACCACGTCGGAGGGCGCCAGAGCAGCGGCGATGAACTGGGCGGGGTCCTCGCTCCACTTGATAATGTCGATCTTCTCACCGCGGAGTTCATCCACGATGGCGGCGACACGCTGGCCCTTGGGACCCACGCAGGCGCCGATGGGGTCCACGTTCTCGTCAGCAGACCAGACGGCCATCTTGGTGCGGCTGCCGGCTTCCCGGGCGATGGACTTCACCTCCACGGTGCCGTCATAGATCTCGGGGACTTCCAGCTCGAACAGGCGCTTGACCAGGCCGGGATGGGTCCGGGAAATGAGAATCTGAGGGCCGCGGGTGGAGCGGCGGACATCCACCACATACACCTTCACGTGCTGGCCCTCCACCAGTTCCTCGCCGGGGACCTGCTCGCCGGAGAGCAGCAGGGCCTCAGTGGACTCCGTGCCGGTGCCGATCCGCAGGGACACGGCGTTGGTGCGGGGGTCGATCCGGGTCACCACGCCGGTGAGGATCTCGTGCTGCTTGGAGTTGAACTCGTCATATACCATGCCGCGCTCCGCTTCACGGAGGCCCTGGATAATGACCTGCTTGCCGTTGCCGGCAGCGATGCGGCCAAACTCCGTGTTGTCCACAGGGATGTTCACCACGTCGCCGATCTCGTATCTGGCGGAAATGGTCTTGGCCTCCTCAACGGGGATCTCGTTGAAGGGGTCCACATAGTCCTCCTCCGCCACCACGTTCTTCTGCACGTACATCTTCAGCCGCTGATGTTCCTCATCCACGTCCACAATGACGTTTTCCACGTCCTTGTGGTCCCGCTTGTAGGCGGTGGTGACAGCCTGGATGATCTTATCCATCATGAAGGTCTGGGGGATGCCCCGTTCCTTTTCCAGCATAGCCAGAGCTGCGAAGATCTCCGGGATGTTCATACCCGCGGGTTCCTTCACCTTTTTCTTGCCTTTCATTGCGATTCTCCTTTTTACTTTATACGTCTTTTTTTGAGACAGGGATAACAGATTAAAATTCCACCCGCAGGCGGCACAGGGCCACATCCTTCTTGCCGAAGGTATAGGCGGTGCCGTTGAGGTCCACAGTGAGAGAACCGTCGGCCTCGTTGTAGGCGGTCAGGGTGCCGGGGAATTCTTTGCGGCCGTCCACCGGCTTGTAGAGCTTCACCAGCACGGGGCTGTTCAGATACCGCTGGAAGTCGGCGGGACGCTTCAGCACCCGCTCGGCGCCGGCGGAGCCTACCTCTAAGGTATAGCTGCCTTCAATGGGGTCGGCCTCGTCCAGCAGATCGCTGAGGGCGCGGGAGATATTCTCACAGTCCAGAATATCCACGCCACCCTCCTTGTCAATGAGGACCCGGAGGTACCAGGTGCCGGCCTCCTTCACATATTCCACGTCCCACAGGGAGCAGCCCTGCTCTTCCACGATGGGTGCCGCCAGACGGGCGGTGAGATCGGTGACCTTTTCCATGGGATTCTCCTTTCGGTTTTTCATTTGCGGCGGAGTGCGGATGCCACAAAAAAGAGCGGACCTTGCGGTCCACTCACAACTTACACTCCTTTAATATGTATTAAGATAGCACACTTTATGATAAATTGCAAGGGCGTTTTCGGACTTTTTTGAAAAAATCACGCTGATTTTTTACAATTTTCGGCCAGTTCCGGAGAAAAAACCCCGGAACCGCCGAAAAACAGTCAACGCACCCGGCAGCCGCCCCACTCCACCGCCGTGAAGCCGGTGCGCTCCGGAGCGGTGAGGTCTTGGGCGGAGATCTCCATGAACTTGTCCAAGGGCTTCCAGGCCATGAATACCCGCAGCAGGGTATCCGGGGGCGGGTCGATGGTCAGCTTTGCCGCCTGCGTATAGCGGTCCGACTGGAAGGCGATGAGATTATAGGGATTCTCCTGCATCTGAGGCAGCCAGTAGACGATGAACTCGTTGGCCTCCCGCCGGGTGAGGCCCAACTGGGCCAACGCATCCTCCAAAAAGGCAGCGGTGTCGGTTCCTGCCACGCAGAAGCCTTGGGAGAAGTCATACGCGATGGTATCCGCGCCCTCCCAGTAGAGATAGCTGTAAGTCTGTCCGGCATCGTCTGTCAGAGTCCCATCCGGGCAGGCAGTCACTGCCCAGCCGTCGCCGTAGGCGGGATAGGTGCAGGTCAATGCTCCGGCGTAGTCCAGCTTTACCGTGACGGCGGTCTCCTCCTCCGGATAGAGGTAGATCACCGGCTTGGCGGCGGCCTGTTCCTCCCGACAGGCCGACAGGCTCAGAACGCAGGCCAGTGCCAGAAATGCTGTGAAAAACCGTTTCATAAAGAAGCGCTCCTTTCTGTTCGATGAACTGAGGGGGGTGATCCCATTCTACCTGTATAGACGGGAAAAAGAGCGGTTTGGTTCCGCACGAAAGCAAAAAAACAGAGCGGAACTTCTGAAAAGAAGTTCCGCCCTGCTTTACGCGGTAAAGAACATGGCCAGAATGGAGGTGATGATGCCGCAGACACATAGAGCGATGGAGCTCATGGCGCCCTGAAGAGGACCAATCTCCAGCGCCTTGCTGGTGCCCACCGCATGGCTGCACGCGCCGATGGCCACGCCCTCCACCACCGGATCGGTGACACGGAACACCTTGGCAAACAGCGGGGCCAGCATAGCGCCCTCAATCCCGGTGATAATGACCGACGCCGCAGTCAGAGCCGGAAGACCGCCGCTGCTCTCCGCAATGCTGACGGCGATGGCCGTTGTGACACTTTTGGGCAGCAGAGAATTCAGCAGGGAGGCCTCCGCTTGAAACAGGCGGCAGAGCACCTGTACCAATAGCATGCTCACGAGACTACCCACAAAGCAGCCCAGCACCACCGGCCAGAAGTTCCGCTTCAGAATGGCCCGCTGCTGGTAGATGTTCAGAGCCAGAACGGCGGTGGCGGGAGCCAGCAGCAGTTTGATAATGCTGCCGCCGGCGTTGTAGTTGTCCAGAGGGATGTGGAACAGCAGCATGATCCCGATGACCAGCAGACTGGCCACCAGCACCGGATTGCAGATCAGAAGCCCCGTCCGCTTCTGGAATCGGACGGCCAGATACCAGCAGAGCAGCGTCACGCCAAGACCGAAAAAGGGCGTGGAAGTCAGTGTGTCAATCATGGGCCGCCTCCTTTGCGTGAAACAGCTTCATCAGCAGCCGGACGCTCCAGACTGTTGCCGCGTACACCAGCGGTGTGCTGACAAGGGAGACCACCAGAAAGGGGACAAGCTGCAGCTTCAGCACGTCCAGATATTCCAAAGTTCCCACCACGGAGGGAATGAAAAACAGCCCCATATTGTCGATGAGAAAGTGGGAGGTCCCTTGGATCGTCCGCTCCTTGACCCCGCCGCTGAGCAGCAAGATCAACAGCAGGATCAGGCTGATGACACTGGCGGGCAGCGTAAAGGGCAGCAGCGCCGCGATCCATTCACCTGCCATACAGATGAGAAATACGATACAAAATTCTACAATCAGATTCATAACGATCACCTCGGTAAAAAGCAATCCTCAGTTTATGCGCAGCGGCCGGGGAAGTCAATGTGAGAAACAGAGAAAGAAACGGTATTTTTTCGCAGATTTTTAGCAGGAAAAAGCCGACGGGGCGAAACTGCTGCTTCGCCCCGCCGGATCAGTTTTCGATTTTTTAAAACCGGGAGCCGCTTGGCTGTTCTCCGGCAAGGGGAGTGAACCGTCATTTCCGCCGGAGAGCGGCCAGCAGGCAGGCAGCCAGAAAAACCGTCAGGTCCGCCGCCACCACCGTTGCCCCCACCGGGGTAGAAAAGCCAAAGGAGATGGTGAGTCCCACGCAGAAGCACACCACGGAGGTCACGGCGGCGCAGAGGAGCACGCCCCGGAAGCTCTTGAACAGCCGCATGGCGGTCAGAGCCGGGAAGATCACCAGCGAGGAGATGAGCATAGCGCCCATCATCCGCATTCCCAGCACGATGGTCAGGGCCGTGAGGATGGCCAGCAAGGTGTTGCAGGCATCTACCTTCAACCCGGTGGCCCGGGAAAAACTCTCGTCAAAGGTGACGGCGAAGATCTGATGGTAAAAAAGCAGGTACAGCGTCAGCACCGTTACCGACAGGATCACGGACAGGGCCACGTCTCCCTTTGTCATGGCCAGCACACTGCCGAACATATAGTTGTCCACATCGGTGGTCATGCCGGTGGTCCGGGAGATCACCAGAATACCGATGGCAAGCGCCGAAGCGCTGACGGCGGCGATGGCGGCATCGCTGTTCCAGTGGGGATGGCTGGCCATCCGAAGCAGGAAAAATGCCGCCAACATGACCACCGGAATGGAGAAATACAACGGCGTTACCCCCAGCGCCACGGCGATGGCCAGCGCACCGAAGGAGACGTGGCTCAGACCGTCGCCGATCATGGAATAGCGCTTCAAAACCAGCGGAACGCCTAACAGGGCGGCGCACAGGCTCACCAGCACACCGGCGATCAAAGCCCTTTGCATAAAGGGGTAAGAAAACATCTGCAAAATATTCATGATTCCAGTTCCTCCCGGAAGCGGCGGCCCTGGGGACTCGCCAGATAGTCGGATGCCGTGCCGGTAAAGAGGCCCTTTCGTCCGATGTGCAGTACTGTGCGGGCGCTTTTCAGCGCCGCCTTCAAATCGTGAGTCACCATCACGATGGCCATGCCCTCCTTTTGATTCAGGTAGGCCAGCGTTTTGTAGAGGTCCTGAGCGGCGGCGGGGTCCAGACCGGTGATGGGTTCATCCAAAATCAAAAGCTGGCTGGCGGCGCACAGGGCGCGGGCCAATAGCACCCGCTGCTGCTGCCCGCCAGAGAGATCCCGGTAGCAGGCGTCCTTCAGCTCCAGAATTCCCAGCTTGCCCAGGTTCATCATGGCCTCGGACCGCTGGGCCGGAGTGTAGAAAAAGTGCAGCCCCTGACGGTTCAGGCAGCCGGAGAGCACCACCTCCAGCACGGTGGCGGGGAAATCCCGCTGGGCCCGGGTCTGCTGGGGAAGGTAGCCGATGGCTCCGTGCTTCAGTGCCGGGGCGTGCTCAATGGTGCCGCTCTGTGGTTGGATCAGTCCTAAAAGTCCCCGCATGAGGGTGGATTTGCCGGAGCCGTTGTCTCCCACCACGCAGAGGTAGTCCCCCTTTGCAATCGTAAGATCCAGATCGGTAAGCACCGATTTTCCCTCATAGCCGAGGGAAACGTCTCGGCAGACGATCAGTTCGTTATCCTTCATGCTTTGCCTCCTGACAGTGGTCGCAGAGCCCGGTCAGCACGGTGCGGCGGGGGTCAATGCGAAAGTGGTGTTCGGAGGACAGATGGCGGCAGACCTCCTCCAAGTGCCGGCAGTCCAGATGGACCATCCGCCCACAGCCCTCACACCGCAGCAGAAAGCAGTCATGGGGATGCCCGGCCTGGGGACAGTATTGGTAGAGCGCCCCCTCCTCCGTGGTGACCTTATGGACCAACCCTTGCTGGGTCAGCTTGTCCAACTGGCGGTAAACGGTTGCCAGCCCTACGGTGAGACCGCCGTGCCGCAGTTCCTCAGAAAGATCGGCGGCGGAGAGACATTCCTCCGCCCGCAGCTGTAAACAGCGCAGTACCGCCTGCTGCTGTTTGGTTTGATAAGCCATCCTTGCCTCCAATATGAAAATGATTATCGTTTTCATATTATAACCGGAAAAACAAACCTGTCAAGACCGTTGCAAAAATTCAAAAAATAAGGTATGGTAGAGGGGAATATAGAACGGCGGCAGTGCCGCCGGGCCAAATATCGAATAGACAAGAGAAATAAAGGAGAAGCAATATGGCTGTTTCTTTGGTGATCATGGCGGCGGGCCTCGGTTCCCGGTATGGCGGCAGCAAGCAGGTGGACGGCATCGGCCCCAACGGCGAAATTCTGATGGAGTATTCCATTCACGATGCCCTGCGGGCCGGCTTTGACAAGGTGGTGTTCATCATCAAGCCGGAAATGCGGGAGATGATGGACGAGCTGGTGGGCTATCTCAAGGAGAAAAAGACGGCGAAGGGCCAGCCGGTGCAGGTGGCCTACGTCTATCAGGACTATACCTCCGTACCGGACTTCTATCACATTCCTGAGGGACGCACCAAGCCCTTCGGCACGGTCCACGCCCTGCTGTGCGCGGAGCCGGAGGTGGACGGACCCTTCTGCGTCATCAACGCCGATGACTATTACGGGGTGGACGCCTACCGGACGATTTATGAGGAATTGGTCAAGCTGCCTGCCGAGGGCAAGGGAACCATGGTGGGCTATCTGCTGAAAAACACTGCCAGTCTCCACGGCACCGTGTCCCGGGGCGTCTGCAAGGTCAAGGACGGGAAGCTGGACACCATTCAGGAGGCGCTGAAGGTCCAGCTTTATCCCGACGGACACCTGACGGATCTGGACACCGACACGGACCTGGCCCCGGATACGGTGGTCTCCATGAACTTCTGGGGTTTCATGCCCTCGATCTTCCCGGCGCTGCGGACCTATTTTGAGAACTTCCTCCGGGGGCTGCCTGATGACGCGGTGAAGGCGGAGTGCCTGCTGCCGCTCATGGTGGGCGAGGAGGTGAAGGCGGGGCGCATGACCGTTTCCGTGCTCCATTCCAAGGACCGGTGGTTCGGTATGACCTACCGAGAGGACCGGGGCCGTGTGGCAGAGGACCTGCGGCGACTTCACGAGTCCGGCGTTTATCCGCCCTCTCTGCGGGACTGAATAGAAGAATGCGCATTGGCCCGGAGGCAGGACGGCGGTCCCGCTTCCGGGCTGATGTCTTTATTGTGAAAAATTTGTCACCAAATTGTTATTGAATTTTTCCCAAATTGTATCGACTTTTTTCGGTAAAAAGTGTCTAATAGGAGATACACTGCGTTTACATAATGTCAAGCGCTGAAGGAAAGGGGGGAATGTGTCCGTGACAGGTAAGCGTATGAGGAAAAATCCGCATGGCTGGATGCTGGCTGCGGTGCTGCTGTTGGCGGCTGCTGGCCTGCTGGCGGTACATTCCCATCAGACGGCGGCGGTCCCGCCGGCGGAGCCGGCACAGGAGGAGCCGTCCGTAACGGTGATCCCCGCGGAACCGGAATTGCCGGAAGAGCCAGTGGAGGAAGAACCTGTCCCGGAGGAACCCTGGGGGCCGGTGGCGGAATCGGCGCCGGTGGATGACAGCTATTTTGATGATGTGGCTTTTGTGGGGGACTCCCGGACTGATGGCTTCCGGCTTTACAGCGGATTGAACCGGGGCACGTATTTCTGCGTTACCGGAGAAACAGTGGCCTCCGCTACGGAACTGGAAAACTGGAAGGGCGAAAATGGGAAAAAGGTCTCTCTGGCAGAGGCCGTGGCCGCCGCAGACTGCGGAAAGATCTACCTGATGCTGGGCGTCAACGAACTGGGCTGGAAGGGGACGGACATCTTCCGGGGCCATGCGGAAAACCTGCTCCGCCGACTGAAGGCGGACCATCCCGACGCGGAACTGGTGATCCAGTCTCTGCTGCCGGTTTCAACAGAGCAGGACGCCAAAGGCTCCTATGTCAATAATCAGCGAATTCTGGCCTATAATCAGGTTTGGCGGGAGCTGGCAGAGGAAAACGGCTGCGCCTATGTAGATGTGGCGGAGGCCCTCACCGGAGAGGACGGCTGCCTGCCGAAGGAGTTGAGCTTCGATGGCGTTCATCTGAACCGGGCGGGCTGCCGGCTTTGGCTGGACTATCTTCGGACGCACAGCGTAGCGGGGGAAGCACCGGGAGAATCTGCGTCCGCGCAGACGGAATCGAAAGAAGCCAGCCCTGCACCTGCGCCGACGGAATCGGAGCGGCCGTGAACGCGCGGAGCTGAGACCGTTGGATCAATAAAAAACAACTGCCTGTACCGGGTTTTGAGAACCGGTACAGGCAGTTGTTTTTTATGGGAGAATATGTAGAAAGACGGACGGCTCACGCCGTCCGTCTCTCCGTGTAAGATAGAGAAAAGAGAGGGAAAATGAGATTGGTTGGGATTGCTTCTATGGCTTTATCATACGGTGTGAAAACGGAAAAGTCAACAGGTGATGCCGATTCTTCATAAATTGTTCACAGAATAACAAAACGAATAAATCTGTTCATAAAATGTTCAAAAATACAGGTGAAATATTGGGTTGACGAATGTTTTAACGTATGATAATATTTAGCATACTAAAAATTAGGACACTAAATGTAAAGGAACTGATACCGATATGAAACCAGCCTGCGGACCGGATTTTTTGGGGCCTTTGTTAGGCCACGCGACCCATCTGGCACGGGAACGGATGGATGCCCGGTTATCCCGGTATGACATGACTCCCTCCCAGACCCATACGCTGCTGTATCTCAGCAGTCACGGCTACACCGCCCCCCAGCGGGATGTGGTGGAACACCTGCGGGTGCGGCCCTCCACTGCCAACGGTATTCTGGACCGGATGGAGGAAAAGGGCCTGATCCGCCGCACGGCGGATGAAAATGACCAGCGGCAGAAGCAGGTCACGGCCACGGAGAAGGGCCGGGAACTGAACAGTCTGGTGCAGGCTGCCTTTCAGGAGGCGGAAGCGGTCATGGTCAAGGGACTGCGACTGGAGGAGACTGAAGCGCTGCGGCTGCTTCTGTACCGCGTTATCGAGAATTTAGAGGAGGACCGAACCACATGCTGAAAAAACTCGGGCCATACGCAAGGCCCTATTCCAAATGGATCGCGGTGGGCGTTCTGTGCAGCGCAGCCGAGGCTATTTTTGAACTGCTGATCCCGCTGGTGATGGCGGATATTGTGAATATCGGCATTGAAACGGCGAATCAGAACTACATTCTGCAAAAGGGCCTTCTCATGATGGGGATGGCTGTCATCTCCCTGTGCTTCGGACTGGGGGCTGCGGCATCTTCCTCCGTTGCCGGACAGGGGTTCGGCGCGGAGCTGCGGCGGGCAGAATATGAACACATTCAGGATTTTGCCTTTTCCAACATCGAGAAGTTCTCTACCGCGTCCCTTGTGACCCGGCTGACCAATGACGTCAACAATATGCAGATGACGCTGATGATGGGGATGCGGCTGCTGGTGCGGGCCCCGGTGATGCTGGTGGCGGCGCTGGTGCTGTCCATCCGGCTGAGCCGTGACCTGAGCAACGTATTTCTGGTGGTGATCCCCCTGCTGCTGATCGTCATCGTCCTGATCCTCACCAAAGCGGGGCCGCTGTTCCGGTCCCTCCAGGAGCGGACGGACGCCCTGAACCTGGTGGTGCAGGAAAACCTCACCGGCATCCGGGTGGTAAAGTCCTTCGTCCGGGAGGACCACGAGGAGGAGAAGTTCGCCAAGCGGAACAACGCCTTGAAGGACAGCTCCATGCGGGCCTTCGGCATGGTGGTCATCAACATGCCGGTGATGATGCTGATTATCTACAGTACCATCATTGCTGTGATGTGGTTCGGCGGCAAAATGGTGTACGCCGGGACGCTGCCGGTGGGCGACCTCACCGCCTTCTTCACCTATATCACCCAGATCCTCATGTCGCTGATGATGGTCTCCATGATGTTCATGATGATGACCCGGTCCATCGCCTGCGCCAAGCGGATCGTGGAGGTTTTGGATGAGCGGCCCGCCATCACCGATGACAGCGCCAAGGCGGACGCCGCCGTGAAGGACGGCAGCATCGACTTTGACCATGTGTTTTTCAAATACAGTGAAACCAGCCCGGAGTGGGTGCTGAAGGATGTGAACATCCACATTCCCAGCGGGGCTACGGTGGGCATTTTGGGGGGCACCGGCAGCGGCAAGACCAGCCTCATGAGCCTGATCCCCCGGCTGTACGAGGCGCAAGAAGGCACCGTCTCCGTAGGCGGACGGCCGGTGGCGGACTACACCATGGAGCATTTGCGGGAGTCCGTCAGCGTGGTGTTGCAAAAGAACACCCTGTTCTCCGGCACCATCCGGGAAAATCTGCTCTGGGGCGATCCCAACGCCACGGAGGACCAGCTTTGGGCCGCCTGCCGCGCTGCTTGTGCCGACGAATTTCTGGAGCGGATGCCTGACGGTCTGGACACCGATCTGGGACAGGGGGGCGTCAATGTCTCCGGCGGACAAAAGCAGCGGCTGTGCATTGCCCGTGCTATTTTGAAAAAACCGAAGGTGCTGATTTTGGACGATTCCACCAGCGCCGTGGATACTGCCACGGATGCGAAGATCCGTCAGGCGTTCCGGCAGGATCTGCCGGGAACCACCAAGCTCATCGTGGCCCAGCGGGTGACGTCCGTCATGGACGCCGACCTGATTCTGGTGATGGATGACGGCGCGGTGGCGGCCCAAGGCACCCACGAGGAACTGATGAAGACCTGCGAGATCTACCGTGAGGTCTACGAATCCCAGCAGGAAGGAGTGAGCATCGGTGGCTGAGAACAATACGAAACGCGGACCGGGCCACGGTCCCGGTGGACCCCGGGGCGGCTTCCGAAAGCCCAAGAATCTGCGGGGCACCCTAAGCAAGCTTATGGGCTATCTGGGGCGGTATAAGGCGCTGCTGGTGATCGTGGTGATCCTGCTGTTTATCAGCGCCGCCTGCTCCGTGGCAGGCTCCTATCTCATCAAGCCCCTCATCAATGATTATATCCTCCCCGGCGATTTTATCGGCCTTGCCAAAATGCTCTGTGTCATGGCGGGGGTCTATGTTGTGGGGGCAGTGTGCTCCTACGGTTATGCGCGGATCATGGTCCATGTGGCCCAGAACACCGTGGCAAAGCTCCGGGCGGACCTGTTCAACAAAATGCAGAAGCTGCCCCTGAAATTCTTCGATACTCACACCCACGGTGAGCTGATGAGCCGATATACCAACGATATCGAAACGGTGTCCGAGGCTTTGAACAACAGCTTCGCAAGCCTCATTTCCTGCTCCCTGACTTTTGTGGGCACAGTCATGATGATGATCGTCCTCAGTCCCATCCTGACGGCCATCACCGCCGTGATGCTGGGGGTCATGCTGCTGGTGGTGAAAACCATCGGCGGCCGGAGCCGCCGGTACTTCGCCGCCCAGCAGAAGGCTATTGGCAATGTCAACGGCTATATCGAGGAGATGATCGAGGGCCAGAAGGTCATTAAGGTCTTTAACCACGAGGATGCCGCCAAAGCCGGCTTTGCCGGACTGAACGAGACCTACCGGGACGCGGCCACAAAGGCCCAGGCCTATGCGGGCGCTATGATGCCTGCCATGGGCAACCTGAGCCACATCAACTATGCCATCACCTGCTGCGTCGGCGGCCTGCTGGCCATCCGCACCGGCGATCTGGGCGGGCTCTCCGCCTTTTTGCAGTATACCAAGCAGGTGAGCCAGCCCATCACCCAGATCTCTCAGCAGGTGAACACCATCCTCTCCGCCGTGGCCGGCGCGGAGCGGGTCTTTGAGATCATGGAGGCGGAGCCGGAGGTAGATGACGGCAAGGTGACACTGGAGCGGGTGAAGGAAAACCCGGACGGCACCCTCACTGAGGCGGATTACGACACCGGGGCGTGGGCGTGGAAAAAGCCGGACGGCAGTCTGGTGCCCCTGCGGGGGGATGTGCGGTTCGACCATGTGGTGTTTGGTTACGATGACCGGAAGATCATCCTCCATGACATTTCCCTCTTTGCCAAGCCCGGGCAGAAGATCGCCTTTGTAGGCTCCACCGGCGCCGGAAAGACCACTATCACCAGCCTTATCAACCGGTTCTATGAGATCCAGTCCGGCACCATCACCTATGACGGCATCAATGTTCGGGACATTCAGAAAGACTCCCTGCGGCGGTCACTGGGCGTGGTCCTGCAGGATACCCACCTCTTTACCGGCACGGTGGCAGACAACATCCGCTATGGCCGTCTGGACGCCACCGACGAGGAGGTGGAGGCCGCGGCCCGGCTGGCGGGAGCGGACGGCTTCATCCGCCACCTGCCTGACGGTTATCAAACGGTCCTCACCAGTGAGGGCGGCAGCCTCAGCCAGGGCGAGCGGCAGCTTTTGAACATCGCCCGCGCCGCCTGCGCCAACCCGCCGGTGCTGATTTTGGACGAGGCCACCAGCTCCATCGACACCCGGACGGAAAAGCTCATCGAAAAGGGCATGGACCGGTTGATGGCGGGGCGCACCGTGTTCGTCATTGCTCACCGGCTCTCCACCGTCCGCAACTCCAAGGCCATTATGGTTCTGGAGCAGGGCAGCATCATCGAGCGGGGTGACCACGAGGATCTGCTGGCCCAGCACGGCCGCTACTACCAACTCTACACCGGTCAGGCTGAACTGGCGTAAAAAAAGTCCCGCCATATAGGAAAGTCCCTGCGTACATAGTACGCAGGGACTGAGGCTGTCGATAAAGTAGTAAATTCTCCGCGACGGTAAGGAAGGGTGTGCGCGGGAAACCCAAGAAGGGTGTCCTGCGCTATTGAAATCCTTAGTTTTCAGAACTTTTATAAAGTTCTGAAAACTGGCTCAGCGGGGAGAAAAGACTTTTTCGACACGCTGAGTCCCTGCGTACATAGTACGCAGGGACTTTTTGATGGCATTGGGCATGTTGGCCGGTCAGACCAGCTTTTCAAAATAGAAGAAGGTCTCGTCCTCTCCATTCCGCCGCATACAGGCGGACAGCATCTTGTAGGATGCCTCATTTTCCTTGTAGCACTTTGCCACGATCCGGCTCAGATTCACCTGATACAGACCCCATTCCGCAGCACACCGGAAAGCTTCGGTGCCGTAGCCGTTTCCAGCATAGGCCTTATCGATCCGGCAGCCCAACTCCGCGCTGCCCCGGTAGTCGAAGTTATAGAGCACCGCCTCACCGATGAGCGTTCCATTCAGCCGCACGGCGAAGTTTACCGCCATCCGATTTTCAAAATCCCGGCGGGCCACATCATAAAAGCTGCGCTCTGTCACAGGCGTGCCCAGACCGCCCACATCGTCATAACCCCACCAGCGGTTTCGGTCACTGTCCAGCACCAATGCATTATAGGCAGGGATGTCCGCCTCCGTGATGGCGGAGAGGGTCAGCCGTTCGGTTTTCAGTTTCGGGATCGCGGAAACGTGCCGCAGCAGCTCATTCTGAGGCAGGAAATGATACTTGGGAGCCAACTTTGCCGGGCCGTATTGCAGCTTGGAGGTCCGCAAACCTCGGTCCCCGGCGTCATCCTCCCGGTTCACATAGGCGCAGCCGTCACCAAAGGCGGCCACCTCCGCCTGTACCATGGCGGGATATGCGCCAGCATAGGAATAGAGGGCCTTTTCAATGTGGATGATGAGGGTCTCACCGCATTTTTCGCAGAGAGACAGGGCAATCAGCTTTTCTCCGTCGAACATGCCGCCCCGTAGGAGCCAAGGCTTGTCCGGCATGGCCATCATCTTTTTGGAGAGTTCCAGCTCCGCCATGGCCTTGCTGCCGCTGTCCTTGGGAAATTCCGCCTTAAAATCCACCCAGAACTGTTCAATAGCCCCGGCGTCCGCCTTGGCGCTAATGGGGCGGAACTCCGCATTGGGCCATTGGGCGTAGAACTTTTTGATGTGGTTCCGCTGGCCGGAATACCGCCGTCCGGCAAAGAGCTGGAGGTCCTCCTTGTAATACAGATAGTCCCGCCAGGTGCGGATGTTGCTCACCCGCACATAAGGATACCGGGCCAGCAGCGCCGAGGCCTTTTCCTCCGGCACGATGGAGATCTCCGGCTGAAGGCCCGTTTCCATGCAGTAGGCCTCAATGGCAGACAGAGCCGCATCCTCGTCCCCCTCCGGTCCGGCCACCGGATAATCGAAGGACACCCGCCCCTCGCTTTCACACCGGATGATTAGACAGCCCGCCGCCTCCGCCCAGGCGTAACGCAGCGCGCTCCGCCACATGAGCTTGACACCGGCGGAGTATTCGCATAGCGCGTAATCGCAGTTTTCATAATAGCGCCGCAGCATGGCCGCGTCCCGCACTGTAATATTTTTGAATGTCAGCATAAATCCTCGCTTTGATCGGTTTTCTTTATCATACGCCTGAAACGGGCAGACAATACAGTTGCTTTTGCAACTTTTTCGCAAAAAAAACTTCCAGTTCAGACGAAAACTCCCCCGGAACACCGGGGGAGAAATTGGTTAAGTCATTTGCTTGCGGCGGCTGAGGTTCATGGTGCCGTCCTGCATGGCGTTCAGGGAATCCAGACTCTTGCCAGTGCCCAGAACCACGCAGGAAATGGCGTCGTCCGCCACAGTGGTGTGAATGCCGGTGCGGGCGGTCACCAGCTTGTCAAAGCCGTACACCAGGCTGCCGCCGCCGGTCATGATAATACCGTTGGTGGACACATCCGCCACCAGCTCCGGGGGCGTCCGCTCCAGCACGGAGTGAATGGCCTCCATAATGCGCTCCACAGGCTCCTCGAAGGCGTCCATCATCTCCGTAGAGCTGACGGTCACAACCTTGGGAAGGCCCGTCAGCAGGCAGCGGCCCTTCACGTCCATGGTCTCCTCCTCATCCTTGGGGAAGACGCAGCCGATCTGCTTCTTCATTTCCTCGGCGGTGCGCTCGCCCACCAGCAGGTTGTGCTTGCGGCGCATATACTTCACCACGGCCTCATTCAGCTGGTCGCCTGCGATCTTGATGGAGGCGGACTCCACCACGCCGGAGAGGGAGATCACGGCGATATCTGCCGTACCGCCGCCGATGTCCACCACCATGTGGCCGTCGGGCTGGGTGATGTCGATGCCTGCGCCGATGGCGGCGGCCACAGGCTCCTCGATGAGGTAGACCTTCCGGGCGCCAGCCTGAATGCCTGCGTCGATGACGGCGCGCTCCTCGACCTCCGTGATACCGGAGGGCACGCAGATGATGACCCGGGGCTTGAAGAAGGAGAAGCCGGCAACCTTGTGGATGAACTCCTTCAGCATCCGCTCCGTCATGTCATAGTCGGAGATGACGCCCTCCCGCAGGGGACGGATGGCGATGATGTTGCCGGGGGTACGGCCCAGCATGGCCTGGGCGTCGGTGCCCACCTTCAGAAGCTTACCTGTGGTCTTGTCCATCGCCACCACAGAGGGCTCATTGAGGACAACGCCCTTGCCCTTTACATATACCAGAACGGAAGCGGTACCCAGATCGATACCGATATCTTTTGCAAACGTCATATTGACACCTCGCTGCACTTTCTGCAAGTCTATTATAAGCGGTTTTTCAACACACAATCATACATTTTCTATTATACGTGTGCTTTTCCCTGATTGCAAGACGCTATCTATGAATTTTTTCCTTTTTTCTCCCGTTTTGGCGTTCTTGCTGCCGTCAGGCAGAGGATGGAAGCAGCCCCATTGTCCCGCAGTACCCGAACACACTCGGACAAAGTGGCTCCGGTGGTGTGGATATCGTCGATGAGTAGGATTCGTCGATCCCGGATCAGTTCCGGGTCCGCAGGATCGTAAACGCCCAGCACATTGGCCCGCCGGGCGGCTTCTCCCTGCAATCCGGACTGGGCGGGATTGTCCTGCACCTTCACCAGCAGTTGCATCGGCCGGGTGTCCCAATGGCGGCAGACGGCCTCCGCCAGCAGCCGGGACTGGTCATACCCGCGCGTTTCCAGACGCTTCTGGCTCACCGGTACCCAAGTCACCGTGTCGAATTCTCCACCGAACCGCTCCGCCGCACACCGGGCCAAAAGTTCACCAAAGGGTTCCGCCAGAGCGGAGCCGCCCCGGAATTTCAGACGCAGCAAAGCCTCCCGCACCGCGCCCTCATACCAGAGCGGGGCGGCGCAGGTCAAGTCCTTGTCGGTCATGACCACCTGTTCCTCCGGGACCCAAGGCAGGTCCTTCTCGCACTTGGGGCAGACGCCTACGGCGTCCAGGACTTTGCCGCAGAATGGGCATTTCGGAGGGAAGAAGAGATTGATGAGAGATTCAAAAAACCTGTTCATTTTTTCTTCCGTGGATAAGGCTTCGGCTCATCGGTCAGACCTACCAGGTAATCAATACTGACTCCGTAAAATTCAGCCAACATGATTGCCAAGCGCAACGGCAGTTCCCGGTCCTCCCTTTCATATTTCGAATACAGGGATTGGTCACACATCAAGTACTCTGCAATCTCAAATTGTTTTAAGTCACGGTCTTCACGTAAATCTCGAATTCGCAAATGCATTTTAATCACCGAAGTGATTGTAAGATAGGACATATTGTACTTTTACATTTTAGGACTATTTGTCCTACTTTATGCATTTGCTATGAAAAAAGTGCCGCTATGCGGCACTGGATTGAATCCCCATTTTCTTTTCGTCTTGCCGAAAAGAAAACGGCCATTCATGGTCAAAAGAAAAGACGCTTAGGGATGAGTTGACCGGCGAAGCGGCCAACTCACCCATACGAAGGAGCGGCCGCCACGCACTTCCGACCAAACTTGTAACTCTCCTACCGGCTGCGCTATACTCAAATTTCAATTCAGTGCGTCCCCGCACCTGAAAGTCCGTTACGCGCCGGGGCTGCAAAACCGAATTGGCGTATTTCTACTCCCGTGCGTTCCGCTTCGCTACGCACTACCCGGTCCAACTCCGGGAGGGGTTTCCAAAGGGGAGGGACCGCAGTCCCGCCCCTTTGTGCCACGAGGGGGTATGGGGGACGGGTGGCGTCCCCCATGTTTCTGGTGGGGGTCTAAGGGGGAGGAATCTTTGCACCAAAGATTCCTTCCCCTTGCCCTGACATGGGAATGTCCCCCTGCGGGAGCAAGGAATTTGTGGGGGACATTCTGCACGGCAAAGCCGTGCTTCCTGTCCCGGAAGCCGGGACGCCCCTTGCACTATTATGACGCGATCAAAACAACCTCCTTGTGAAATCCCCCAATCCATGGTATGATAACATGAAAAATCTCAAAGGATGTTTAAGATGAAACAAGTCACTATTTATACCGATGGTGCCTGTTCCGGCAATCCCGGACCCGGCGGCTGGGGAGCCATTTTGATGTACGGTGCCCACAAGCGGGAGCTTTCCGGCGGGGAAGCCGATACCACCAACAACCGCATGGAACTGACCGCCGTGATCCGGGCGCTGTCTCTTTTGAAGGAGCCTTGCATCGTGGAGCTTTGGAGCGACTCCAAATATGTGATTGACGGCCTTTCCAAGGGCTGGGCTAAAGGTTGGAAGGCCAAGGGCTGGGTGAAAAGCGACAAAAAGCCCGCCCTGAACCCGGACCTTTGGGACGAGCTGCTGCGGCTGGAGAGCATCCATACCCTTCGCTACCACTGGGTCAAGGGCCATGCGGAGAACGAATTTAATAACCGCTGCGACGAACTGGCGGTCGCCGAGAGCCGCAAATTCCGGTAAGGACGGCATTTTTACCGGTTTTTGCGGGCATTTGTGGAAAATGCAGTCGAAAAGTTGAAAAAGGCCCGGAACGTTTACAAATTGTTCACAGCAAACACATAATTTCGCAAAAATGTTCGGGTATCTTAATACTTGCAAAGGGTCCTCCCAACCCGATGCGTTTTCTCCCTCCTAAAACACACAGCAAAAACCCCTCGCCGAGCGGCGAGGGGTTTTTGTGTTTCCTCACTTGTAATAGTCCGTCTCATCCGTCAGGGCCATGGGCAGGCCGTTGTGATACACCGGCATCAGCTGGAATTTGAAGCGGCTGGTCCGGTGGAGCCGGTCGATCTTTTCCTTCACCGCCGGGTCCACGACGCCCTTGCGGACATACTCGTTGACAGCGTGGTAGGTAAAGCCCAGATTGTCCTCGTCCGTCAGACCGGTGAGACCATCGGAGGGGGGCTTGATCAGGAATTTTTCCGGCAGGCCCAGCTCCGCACCAAGGGCGATGACCTCCTCCGTGGTGTACATTCCCAAGGGGGAGAAGGCTCCGGTGGCGTCGCCGTAGACCGTGCAGTAGCCCACCCAGTCCTCCGAGAGGTTAGAAGTGTTCAGCACGATGCCGGCGTTCTCACTCTGGGCGATGGCGTACAGCGTCACCATCCGCATCCGGGAGGGCAGGTTTACCGTGGTCTGGCGGCTGGGCTTCATACCCAAACGCGCCATCTCGTCCAAAATGCCGCCGGTGCCGCCCTGAATGTTGAATACATAGTGGCGAATTCCGAGAAATTCCACCAGACCGTTGGAATAGTCAATGTCCGGCTGGATGCCGTCAGGCATCAGCACGCCCACCACGTTTTCCTTTCCGTAGGCCGCTACCGCCAGCGCCGCCACCACGGAGCTGTCCTTTCCACCGGAAATGCCGATCACGGCGGTCTTTCCGCCGCAGGCCTTCATCTGCTGCCGCATCCAGTCCAGCAGACCGGGCAGCTGTTCCTTTGCGTGAAATTCCATACGCTCACCCTTTCTGATTTATGATGCCCCATTGTAAAGGGCCGGATCGCAATTTGCAAGCAGATTCCCGTTTTTTGGCAAAAACACGAAAAATGATGTAAAATCGAGATTGAATTCGACGCCTGCAAAAAAATTCCGCCGGAGCGGGAAACGATTTGATCTCCCATAACGTTTTATTAGTGAAAGCGCTTTTCAATCACACAAAAAAGACCTGCTAAGAAAAGTCAAGTAGAAATTTCAAGGCAATGCAGCTTGTAAAAATGCCGCACCAAACCAAGCCGCTTTGCATCTCAAAATGAAACGGCGGCCAGCCAATGGCTTTATGGCGAAGATCAGGCGGTGTGTTCCAATGACTCCAAATAGGCTTTTACAGTGGCGTAGTAGATCCGCAGAAACTTGTTGGCGGAAGCCATCATGTAGACGCGGTAGGGCTTGCCCTCGGCGCGTTTCCTGTCCATGAACTGGTAGACCGGTTCATCCAGCGGTGCGGTCTGCAAATAGACGCTCATAACAAGAAAGAGTGTCCGCCGTAAAGACGATGCACCAATTTTGCTCATGGATTTGTGCCTGCCGGTCACATCGCCGGAATCATTTGGCGGAGCATCCAGCCCAGCGTAGGCTACGAGCGCTTTCTTGGAATAAAAGCGGCGCACATCCCCGATTTCAGCTATGAGCTGCGGGCCGAGCGTCGGGCCTACGTCGAACAGATCCATGACAACGGGATATTCCGGCAGCACGGAAGCCAATGATTGCATTTCCTGCTTGAGAGCCGCAAGCGCGGTAGAAGTCGCCCTAAGTTGGGATACAGCCTGTTTCACGAGCAGTTTCGTTGTTTCGGATTTTGGCATGACGCCAATATGTCCGCTGGCTTCGGCGTAAATTGTGTGCGCCTTTGCTTCCCTGAAGTTGTAGCCGTGCTTCCTGCACCAACGCAGGTATTTGCTTGTGAAAGCTCTTTCGGATTTCTCGCTGGCGCAGCGGCAATGCCAGAATTCAGCCACAAAATCCACCCACTTTTCACTCCCATCCCCACGGATCGGGCTTGAAAACAGACGGTTGGCGTTTGGAAACACCGTATCCAGCAGCGAGATCAAATTGTTCTTCAGAACCGTCTGCACCTTGGAATACTGCCGGTACTGGCGGTAGCAGTTCTTCAGCAGCAGCCGGGTATCTTCCTCTGGGATATACCTCGGCAAAGTAAGCCAGCGGTCAAGGCCATAGTTAGCCAGTTTGACAGCATCCTTCCTATCGGTTTTGACACGCCGTAATTCGTTGTTCCCGTAGCCGTGCACCAGCTTTGCATTGATGACGGAAACATATAACCCTGCGTTGTGGAGCAGCTTTGCCACCGACGCATGGTAATTTCCTGTGGCCTCCATGACCACGCGAGTCTCACCGTCCAGACTTTTGAGCTGCTTTGCCAGCTTGCTCAGTTCACTGCCGGTGTGACGGACTTCAAAGGGTGAGATGACGACCTCTCCAAAGGGACGCATG
>ENA-UERN01000069-UERN01000069.1-human-gut-metagenome-genome-assembly--contig:-NODE-69-length-121280-cov-17.680074_pt1 | contig 121280 bp, 99 predicted proteins | sample MGYA00242950_ERZ507950 | MGnify/ENA primary metagenome ERZ507950 (study PRJEB26167, sample SAMN06115515) | human gut metagenome | host: Homo sapiens | place: China:Ningxia | collected 2014-11-26...
GCAGACCGCTGCAGCGTTCTGCGCAAGGGCAAGTATATGGGCACCGTGGACATCAAGGACACCACCAAGGAAGAGCTCTCCCGCATGATGGTCGGCCGCGATGTCCAGCTTCAGGTCGAAAAAAAGCCCGCAGCCCCCGGCAAGGTCGTGCTGGATGTGGAGAATGTCACCATGCACAACGCCCAGCACAAGAAGGATTCCGTCAAGAATGTCTCCTTCCAGGTGCATGCCGGTGAGATCGTCTGTCTGGCAGGCATCGAGGGCAACGGCCAGACCGAGTTCGTCTACGGCCTGACCGGTCTGGAAAAGTTCAACTCCGGCAAGGTCACGCTGGACGGCAAGGACATCACCAATGCCTCCATCCGTGAGCGCTCGAAGGACGGCATGAGCCACATCCCCGAAGACCGCCACAAGCATGGTCTGGTGCTGGATTACAGTCTGGAAAACAACATCGTGCTGCAGCGCTACTGGCAGCCGGAGTTCCAGAAGAACGGCTTCATCCGCAGCGAGAAGGTGCGGGAGTATTCCGACCGGCTGATCGAGCAGTACGACGTGCGCAGCGGTCAGGGAAGTGCCACCATCGTGCGCAGCATGTCCGGCGGCAACCAGCAGAAGGCCATCATCGCCCGCGAGATCGACAAAGACCCCAAGCTGCTGGTGGCCGTGCAGCCCACCCGCGGCCTGGATGTCGGCGCCATCGAATACATCCACCGCCAGATCGTGGCCCAGCGCGATAAGGGCAAGGCCGTGCTTCTGGTCAGTCTGGAACTGGACGAGGTCATGAACCTGTCCGACCGTATCCTTGTCATGTACGAGGGCGAGGTCGTGGGCGAATTTGATCCCAAGACCACCACCGTGCAGGAACTGGGCCTGTATATGGCAGGCGCGCGCAAGCAGGGAAAGGAGAGCAAGTAACAGATGAAAAACAAAAAACTTTCCCGCAGCAATCTGAACAGCTCCATCACGAGCGTTCTGGCCGCGCTGCTGTGCATCGTGATCGGCATGGCCGTTGGCTTCCTGGTGCTGCTGGCCATCAACCCGGCCCATGCCTGGGGCGACGGTTTCGTCCGCATCGTCAAGGGCGGCTTCTACGATGCCCCCTACGGCGTCGGCAAGGAGCTGGCCAATGCGGCTCCCCTTATCATGACCGGCCTTTCGGTCGGCTTTGCCTTCAAGACCGGCCTGTTCAACATCGGCGCAGCCGGTCAGTATACGCTGGGCGCTTACGGTGCCCTCTACTGCGCCATCATGCTCAAGCTGCCCTGGTTCGTCTGCCTGCTGGTTGCGGCGGTTCTGGGCGGCCTCTGGGGCGCGATCCCCGGCTTCTTCAAGGCCTATTTCAACATCAACGAGGTCATCACCTCCATCATGTTCAACTGGATCGGCCTCTACCTCGTCAATGAACTGGTCTACCAGAACGGCACCGGCCCCATGTACGATGTGCGCAACACGCGCACCCTGAACCTGGGCAAGAATGCAGATTTTGCGCAGTCCATCATCCCGGATTTCGGCCTGAACAAGCTGTTCCAGACCAACAGCACCACCATCGCCATCTTCCTGGCGGCGGTCGTGGCGGTCCTGGTCTGGGTGGTGCTGAACAAGACCACCTTCGGCTATGAGCTGAAGGCCGTCGGCCTGAACAAGAGCGCTGCCCGCTATGCCGGCATCAACGAGAAGAAGAACATCATCCTCTCCATGGCCATTGCCGGTGCACTGGCCGGTTTTGGTGCGGGTCTGTTCTATCTGTCCAACGTGGGCCAGTGGAACCCGCTGAACTCCACCAGCCTGCCTGCCATGGGCTTCAACGGCATTTCCGTTGCCCTGCTGGCAAGCTCCAACCCCATCGGCACCATCTTCTCGGCCATCTTCATCTCCCACATCTCGGTGGGCGGCACCTTCCTTTCCACCAAGTATTACCCCACCGAGATCGCAGACCTCATCAGTGGTATCATCATCTATCTGTGCGCATTCTCCATGCTCTTCCGCGGCAAGATCCAGAAGCTGCTGTTCAAGAACGCGGACAAGACCAACGTGAACGCAGAGCCTGCCCCGGCGGAAAAGGCCAACGCGAAGAAGGAGGGCAAGTAAGATGCTGCTTTTGATCAAATATACTCTGCTGTATGGCATCGTTCTGATGCTGGTGGCGCTGGGCGGCATGTTCAGTGAGCACTCCGGCATCATCAACATCGCGCTGGAAGGCATCATGGTCATCGGCGGCGTGGCGGGTGTGCTCACCCTGACCATGCTTCCGGCCGGTCTGTCGCCGTTCCTCACCGTGCTCATCTCGGTGCTGGTGGCTGCGCTGGCGGGCGTGGTGTACAGCCTGCTGCTGGCGTTCGCTTCCATCAACCTGAAAGCGGATCAGACCATCGGCGGCACGGCCCTGAACCTGCTGGCGACGGCCATCGCGGTGGTCATCGCCAAGTATTTCAGCGACAGCGGCAGTGCCAAGCTGAATTATTCCAACAAGCCCTTCCTGTTCAGCATCGGCGGGCTGGAGCTGAGCATCTTTGTCCCGCTGGGCATCGTGCTGCTCATCATCAGCTATGTCGTGCTGTACAAGACCCGCTTCGGCCTGCGTCTGCGAGCCTGCGGTGAGCACCCCCAGGCAGCCGACTCGGTGGGCATCAACGTCTACAAGATGCGCTATGCCGGTGTGCTCATCTCCGGTGCGCTGGGTGCCATCGGCGGCATGGCCTACATCGTGCCGCCCGTCCAGACCTGGAACTTCGAGGTCGGTGTGGCCGGTGCAGGCTTCCTGGCCATGGCTGTTATGATCTTCGGCCAGTGGAAGCCGTTCAACATCTGCGCCGCCGCCATGTTCTTTGCAGTGTTCAAGAGCCTGGCCAACATCGCCGACTCCACCTTCCTGGCCCAGTTCCACTGGTCCAGCAACATCTATAACATGATGCCGTTCATCGCCTCGATGATCATCCTGGCATTCACGTCGAAGAACAGCATGGCCCCCAAGGCCGAGGGCATCCCCTACGACAAGGGCTCCCGCTGATCCGTTCGCATCGCAATAGTTCCACAGGGCGCAGCTGCTTTCGGGCGGCTGCGCCCATTTTCGTGGAAAACGAACAAATGCAGCTTGATTTTGCGGCAGGATTTGATATACTTGAGACAAGAATATTCGAGGAGTGTGACTTTATGCGCATTTATGATCTGATCGCCAAAAAGCGCGACGGCGGCACCCACACCCGTGAGGAGCTGGAAGCCATCGTCAACGGCTTCGTCAGCGGGGAAGTGGCCGACTACCAGATGGCCGCCTGGATGATGGCCGTCTACCTGCGCGGCATGACCGACGAAGAGACCGCCGAGCTGACCGACGTGATGGCCCACAGCGGCGTGATGGTAGACCTTTCGCCCATCCCCGGCATCAAGGTGGACAAGCACTCCACCGGCGGTGTGGGCGACAAGACTACGCTGGTCATCGCGCCGGTGGTGGCGGCCTGCGGCGTCAAGATCGCCAAGATGAGCGGCCGCGGCCTGGGCCACACCGGCGGCACCATTGACAAGATGGAGAGTGTGCCCGGCACCCGGACGGCCCTCTCGCAGGAGGACTTCTTTGCGCAGGTGAACAAGATCGGCCTGTCGGTCATCGGCCAGAGCGAGGGCATCGCGGTCGCCGATAAAAAGATGTACGCCCTGCGGGATGTGACGGCCACCGTCAGCTGCATCCCGCTCATCGCGTCGTCCATCATGTCCAAAAAGCTGGCGTCCGGCTCGGATGCCATCCTGCTGGACGTCACCACCGGCACCGGTGCCTTCATGAAGACCGTGGACCAGAGCATCGAGCTGGCCAAGCTGATGGTCTCCATCGGCACCCACCATGGCCGCCGCGTGGCCGCGATGATCACCGACATGGATACCCCGCTGGGCCACAACATCGGCAACAGCCTCGAAGTGATGGAGAGCATGGACGTCCTCAAAGGCAAAGGCCCGGCAGACCTCACCGAGGTCTGCATGCAGCTGGCCGCCAACATGCTGGTGCTGGCCGGTAAGGGCACGCCGACAGAGTGCCGCGCCATGGCCGAAGCAGTCATCGCGGACGGCTCCGCTTTCGCCAAGTGCAAGGAGATGTTCGCGGCTCAGGGCGGCGACATCCGTGTGCTGGACGATTACGACCGGTTCGAGAAGCCCGCTGCCCGCTATGAGCTGCTGGCCGAACAGGATGGCTACATCACGGCCAATGACGCCGAGAAGATCGGCTCGGCCAGTGTGCTGCTGGGTGCAGGCCGCCAGAAAAAGGGCGACCCGCTGGATTTTGCTGCCGGCATCGTCCTGCACAAAAAGCGCGGCGACTACGTCCACAAGGGCGAGAGCCTTGCGACTTTCTACGGCTCAGCGGACAAGTTCGCTGCCGCCGCCGAGGAGTACCGCAGCGGCCTTGTCTACGGCACCGAAAAGCCCGAAGAGGCCCCGCTGGTGTATGCCCTCGTCACCAAAGATGGCGTGGAACGGTATTAAGAGATCAAACAAAAGGCAGGGCCGGGATTTTTCGGCTCTGCCTTTTGTGTCAGTTCTGCTTTTGTACGATCAGCCCACTGAGGGCAACGGCAAGCCCCAGAAGAACGAGTCCGGCCCCGGCCTGCCCGAAAATGTCCCCGATCGCACCCACGAGCGGGCTGGCGGGAATCATCAGCAGACTGTAGGCTATGTTGCCCATGCTGATGAGGGTGGCCCGCTGGTCACTGGGGATGGCATCGTTCAACAGTCGGTTCTCGTGCAGGAGCCAGGCACCCAATACGCCTTCGGCCAGCATACAACCCAAAATGCCCACCAGTGCAGGCGCGGCACCCACGCAGAGGCATCCGATGCCGCAGAGCAGGGCACAGAGGGTATAAAACCGCCGGAAACTGTGCAGGTGGATTTGACGACCCCATTCCGTACCCAGCATAGCAGCCAGATTGCTGAACAGTAACGGAAGAAACAGCAGCGAAGTGGGATATCCCAGTTCTACCAGACGCTGTTGAAAGAACATGATGCTCAGATAGTTGGAGCCGCTGATGACGGCGCTGGATAGAATGAGTCTCCCGACTGACGGGCAGGAACGGAGGACCCGCAGGCTGTCCTGGATCAGCTGAGCAAATTGGGCGGGCAGCTCCCGCAGAGGATGCTGCTTCCGGCTGGCCTGCGTTTCGGTGACGATGGGTTCCTCTAAACGTGTGATGGCAAGGGCAGAAATGCTCTCAAAAGCGGCACTCAGAAGATAAAATCCGGAAAAGCCCAGAAATTTGTGCAGAAGACTGGTCAGTGAACCGAGGGCATTGGTAACATTTGTGATCTGGTACTCATTGGCCGACACTTGAATGTAATCTTGTTCGCGGCCCGCTTGCTTCAAGCTGTCGTAGGTCAGTGCAGAACTGGTGCCGGAGAACATGGCGTTGGACAGTGCGTTCAACGCCATAGCAAGGCAGATGACAAACAGGTTCGGGGCAAAGGCTATCAATACGTTGTAGGCCACGACCAGGACACCGCCCAAGACGAGGGCGCGCTTACGGCCGAACAGGTCAGCGGCCATCCCGCTGGGAATCTCGGCCAGCAGACTGACCGTATAATAGATGCTTTTGGCAAGACCGATCTCCAGCAGTGAGAAGCCCCGCGCGGCCAGCAGGGCCACCCAGACCGCATCCGTGATGCGCAGGCCGGAGAAGAAATCGGAAAGATAAATACAACGGAGCTGTCTTTTCAGGTTGAGCTGATGGTTCATGGGAACACCCTTTCTATTGAACAAATCGATTTCAAAATAGAAAGTGCGCCTTTTTGATGATCCTTCGTACAACCTCTCAGTCTCGCTTACGCTCGACAGCTCTCCTGGCAGGAGAGTCTCTGGCGAAACCGGACACGCGGTGTGGACTGCCAAGGCCTCTCCTACAAGGAGAGGTGGCAATGCGAAGCATTGACGGAGAGGTTGTATCAAAACTGCGTTTGGAAAAGAAAAAACGCACAGCAAAGCTGTGCAGCGCAAAATTCATGCTCCACGCTTTGCTGGAAGAAATATCTGCCAATGAGGACAAGGCCCGCACGTTCACGCAAAAAAGACCTGTGTGTTCCGCAGGGTCTGCCCGGCATGCCAATGGCTTTCCCTTCGAGGGGGAAGCTGGCTACACAGCAGACGGAGAGGGATATCCCCTAAAAATGGGCGCACTTCGAGCCGGAAACGCTGAATCTACGACGCGGGATTTCGAGTAAACCGTGCAGCAGTTCCGACCATTCAGGTGCGCCCTCCTTCCAGTAAATCGTTGAATCGACTATACCACATTTCCACACAAAATGCAAGAACGGTTGGAAAACCCCAGAAAACCGCATAAACAGTGGAACTATCCGTCGGACTGTGCTATACTAGACCTGTATTTTCGCTTGGCAATACACTTCCCGCAGGGAAGAAAAGGAAAGGAATTTTCGACTATGAAGATCATTCTGGTGGGCGGCGGCAAGGTCGGCACAGCGCTGGCGCGGCAGCTCAGCGAGGAGGACCACAACGTAACGGTCATCGACACGAATAAGGCCCGCATGGAGCACCTGAGCGAGTCCTACGACGTGATGGGCATTGTGGGCAATGGCTCCTCCATCACCACCCTGTCCGAAGCCGGAATTGAAGAAGCCGACGTGTTTATTGCGGTCACCGGCTCGGATGAGCTGAACCTGCTGTGCTGCATGTTCGCGAAGAAGGCGGGCCACTGCCACGCCATCGCCCGTGTGCGCAACCCGTCGTACAGCCACGAGCTGGACTTCATCAAGAAGCAGATCGGCATCTCGGCCATCATCAACCCGGAAATGGCGGCGGCGCGTGAGATCTCGCACCTGCTGCGCTTCCCCGGCGCCAGCAAGATCGACACCTTTGCGGACGGGCGCGTCCGGCTCATCAAGTTCACCCTGACCGATGCGCAGGAGCTCGACGGCGTGGCCATCCATGAGATCCCCACCCGCCTGAAGAGCGATATCCTCGTCTGCGCCGTGGAGCGCGCGGGCGATGTCATCATCCCCAACGGCAACTTTGTGCTGCAGACCGGCGACCAGGTCACCTTCCTGGCCACGCAGGAGAAGGCGCACGCGTTCTTCCAGCGCATCCATCTGGCGGTGCGCCCGGTGCGCAATGCCATGATCGTGGGCGGCGGTGCCATCGGCTTCTATCTGAGCCAGGAGCTACTGGAAAACCATGTCCGCGTCCGCATCGTGGAGCGGGACCCGGAGCGCTGCAATGTGCTGGCCGAGTCCCTGCCCGAAGCACAGATCCTGTGCGAGGACGGCTCGAACCGGGAGTTCCTGCTCTCGGAGGGGCTGGAATCCACCGAGGCGTTCGTGGCCCTGACCAACATCGACGAGGAGAACGTTCTGCTGACCCTGTTTGCCAAAAAGCATTCCAACGGCAAGCTGGTCACCAAGATCAACCGCCTGGAATTTGACGACATTCTGGCCGGGCTGGACCTGGGCAGCATCGTCTACCCCAAGTACATGACCTGCGACTACATCGTCCAGTACGTCCGTGCCTTGCAGAACGAGGCGGGCAGCAACATCAAGACGCTCTACCGCATCCTGGACGACCGCGTGGAAGCGCTGGAATTTACAGTCCATGAGGAGAGCCAGGCCACGGGAGTGCCCCTGAGCCGCCTGCACCTCAAAAAGAACACCCTGCTGTGCTGCATCACCCGCGGCAATGAGATCAAGATCCCCCGCGGCGGCGACCAGATCCAGGTGGGCGACAACGTCATCGTGGTCACGCTGGAACATGGCCTGCACGACCTGCGGGACATCGTGGAAGACTGACGGAGGCGCGGCATGAATTATGCGATCGTTTTGCGGCTGCTGAGCTACATCCTGCTGACGGAGGGCGCTCTGCTGCTGCTGCCCGCGGCGGCCAGCCTGTGCTATGGCGAGTGGTTCGTGATGGGCGTCTTCCTGTTCACAGCGGCGTTCAGCGCGGCGCTGGGGGCACTGCTCCACCGCATCAAGACCAAAAGCCAGATCTTCTATATGCGCGAGGGCTTTGCCACCACGGCGCTCTGCTGGCTGCTCATCAGTGTGGTGGGCGCGGTGCCCTTTGTCCTGACCGGCTGCATCCCGAACCCGGTGGATGCCCTGTTCGAAACGGTGTCCGGTTTTACGACCACCGGCGCGTCCATCCTGCCTGGCGTGGAAGACCTGCCCAAGGGCATCCTGTTCTGGCGCAGCTTCACCCACTGGGTGGGCGGCATGGGCGTTCTGGTCTTTCTGCTGTCCCTGCTGCCGCTGACCGGCGGCTCCCACGTCAACCTGATGAAAGCCGAAAGCCCCGGCCCCCAGGTGGATAAGCTGGTGCCGAAGGTGCAGTCCACAGCAAAGATCCTCTATGGCATTTATTTTGGCCTGACCGTCATCGAGTTCGTGTTCCTGCTGTTCGGCGGGATGCCGGTGTTTGAGTCTCTGCTCACAGCCTTTGGCACAGCGGGCACCGGCGGTTTTGGCTTCCGGAACGACAGCTTCGGCAGTTTTTCGCCCTACATCCAGTGGGTCGTGACCATCTTCATGATCCTGTTCGGCGTCAACTTCAACGCCTACTTCCTGCTGCTGATGCGCCGGTTCCGCCGCGCGGCCGCCAGCGAAGAGGTGCGCGCCTATTTCCTCATCATCGCTGTGGCGGTCGGCATCATCACCTGCAACATTTACAGCATGTACAACGGCCTCGGCGAGGCGCTGCGGCAGGCGGCGTTCCAGGTGGGTTCCATCATCACGACCACCGGTTTTTCCAGCTGCGACTTTGACCTGTGGCCCACCCTCTCGAAAGAGATCCTGGTCATGCTGATGTTTGTGGGTGCCTGTGCGGGCAGCACGGGCGGCGGCATGAAGGTCAGCCGCATCCTGATCCTGGGCAAGACCCTGAAAAAGGAGCTCAAGCAGGCCCTTCACCCGCAGGTGGTAGCCCCGGTCCGGATGGACGGCAAGCTGCTCAACCACGAGACCATTCGTGCAACGAACGTCTATGTGGCAGCGTACATCTTCATCTTTGCGGCGTCTTTCCTGCTCATCAGTCTGGACGGCTTCGACATGGTGACGAACTTCACGGCCATTGCCGCTACCCTGAACAACATCGGCCCCGGCCTGAATCAGGTCGGCCCCATGATGAACTTTGGCAGCTACTCCAACCCCGCCAAGCTCGTCATGATCTTCGATATGCTCGCCGGCCGTCTGGAGATCTTCCCGATGCTGGTGTTCTTTCTGCCCGATACGTGGAGGAGATTCTGAGAATGCGGGAAGACGAATGGAACGATACAGAGTTTTGTAAACAGCTTTTGAGCAACTACAAAAACGATCCTGATCCGCATAAGACCGATTCGATTCCGTTGGAGCAACTTGCACGGGAATTGGGAATTGAATTGCAGAATGATTGCGAACAGTAATTGAGCAAAAAAGTACCAGAGGCGCGGGCTGAAACAGCCGACTGCCTCTGGTACTTTTTTATGTTCGAATAACATTACAAACGTTCTTCCAAAAGCTCTTTCACCTCATCGAGGAAAGTTTCTTCGCCAAGGGTGTTGACCTTGAAGAAGACCGCCTGACTGCCGCCTGCGGTGATGGCAGACAGGCGGATCGGGCTGTCTGCGTTCTGGAAGAGCGTGAGCGTCAGGCTGAGGCGGTTGCCGCCCACCATGCTGTAACGCTCAAAGACCCGGATGCTGCACCGGGCGCTGCCCTCCTTGAAGTCGCTGGACGCTTCCAGCTCTGCCGACCAGATGCCGTCTACGATCTCGCGTTCCAGCCGGTGGAGCAGCGTGTCGAAGTTCTGGCTGCGGATGGTCTTTTCAAAAATCGCCATAACAGTACCTCCTGTGCAAAAAGAACCCTTTGCTCAGAATACGAAGGAGCGATGGGAAAAATTGCAGCAACGTTCAGAACGTCAGATCGACTTTTTCCTGTGCGCGGTACTGCAAGGCTTCCAGCACGGAATCTTCGTCGAGGAGCTGCTTTCCGGCCAGGTCGGCGACGGTGCGGGCCACCCGGAGGATGCGGTCATGGGCGCGGGCAGAGAGGCCCAGCGCGTCGTAAGAAGCGCGGAGGAGCTGCTCGGCACCGGGGGTCATCCGGCAGATCCGGCGCACCTGCCCGGCCGTGAGCTGGGCGTTGCAGCGGACGCCCTCGAAGCCGGGGGCGGCATAACGCCGGGATTGGATCTGGCGGGCCTTCAGCACCTGCTGGCGCAGGGCGGCACTGCTCTCGGCAGGGGAGGAGGCGTGAAGCTCATCGAAGGCGACGGGGTCCATCTCGACGCAGAGGTCGATGCGGTCGAGCAGCGGGCCGGACACCCGGCTGCGGTACTGCCGCACCGCGCTGGGCGAGCAGGTGCAGGCGCGGGTGGGGTGGCCGTAGTAGCCGCACTTGCAGGGGTTCATGGCGGCTACCAGCTGAAACCGGCTGGGGTAGGTGGCGCTGCCTGCGGCGCGGCTGACCGTGATCTGGCCGTCTTCCAGCGGCTGGCGGAGCACTTCGAGGCTCTCGCGGGAAAACTCCGGCAGCTCGTCCAGAAACAGGACGCCGCAGTCAGCCAGACTGCACTCGCCGGGGCGGAAGTTCGCTCCGCCGCCAGCCAGAGAAGCGGCACTGGCCGAGTGATGCGGGCTGCGGAAGGGCCGATGGGTGATGAGCCCGCGCCCTTTGGGCAGCTGCCCGGCGATGGAGTAGATCTTGGTCGTCTCCACAGCCTCTTCACGGCTGAGCGGCGGCAGAATGCCGGGCAGACGCCGGGCCAGCATGGACTTGCCGGTGCCGGGTGCGCCGATCAGAAGCACGTTGTGCCCGCCTGCGGCGGCAATGACCATGGCCCGACGGGCGAGGGGCTGGCCCATGACGTCTGCCAGGTCCGGGGCATTGTTCCAGCTCTCGGCGGGGTCGAAGGGGATGGGAACTGTGGGGGCAATGGGGGAGAGGCCGCGCAGCGCGTCCACCACCTCCCGCGCGGTGCGGGCCGGGTAGACCTTCATCGCGTCGCCGCCCGCCTCGGCTGCTTCGGCGGCGTTCTCGGCGGGGACGTACAGGGCCCGGACGCCGTCGGCGGCAGCGGCCAGCGCCATGGGAAGCACACCGGACACCGGGCGGAGCGCACCGTCCAGCGCCAGTTCGCCGAGGAAGGCGGTATCCTGCGGCGGGGTTTCCAGCTGGCCGGAGGAGGTCAGCACCGCCAGCAGCAGGGGCAGGTCGTAGACCGGCCCGGTCTTGCGGACATCGGCAGGGGCCAGGTTGACCGTGATGTGCCGGTCCGGCCACTTGAAGCCCAGATTCTTGACGGCGGCACGGACGCGGTCGCCGCTCTCGCGGACGGCGGAATCCGGCAGGCCCACCAGCGAAAATGCAGGCAGCCCGCCGGAGATGTCGGCTTCGACGGCCACAGCAAAGCCGGTCAGGCCATTCAGGCCGTAACTTCTCAGAACAGAGTACATACGATCCTCCTCAGGGAACCACCGAATGGCGGCAAGTTCCCAATTTTTGGCAAAGAAACGGCTAAGAAATCGTCAGAACTCGAATTTCGACAGATTATCATCTTGATTTTCATTATAGTTTGGGGTATTGATAATGTCAATGTGTGAAATGAGGGAGGAAAGACCATGATCGTAAAGGAATTCTGTCAGTACGTCCGCTCTTATTCGGAGCTGGAGGGGCTGCAGCATGCCCACACGCTGTATTACTCTGCCCGACGCATCGAGATGGGCATCGTGCTGGAACTGGCACAGGAACAGAGCGGGAGCTGCACGGTCAGCCGGGTGCTGTGCCCGGCGGGGAATTTTCCGCAGGCCATGCGGGTGATGCGGTACCTGTGTGAAAACGGCATCGGCCCCGGTCAGTGGCTGGAAATTCTGGACGACCTGCACCAGCCATTTTGTCTGCTGACGCCGCCGGATACGGTGCAAACGCCCCCAAATGCGGATTTTGGGAAGCGATTTGTGGTATTTGTATGATTTCTTTGGCAAAACTTCTTACATAATATGGAATTGACACAGACGAGCCAAGCGTTTATAGTATAAGTAGGTTTGGAAAAACTGCCCCTTGGCAAAAACAATAAAGGTAAGGTGTGTGTAATATGTATCTGGATGAGTATAAGCGCTGGCTGGCAGCGGATCTGGAAGACGCTGACCTGAAGCCGGAACTGGCCAGGATCGAGGGAAATGACGAGGAGATCAAGGACCGCTTTGCGGTGGCCCTGAAGTTCGGCACCGCCGGTCTGCGCGGCGTTCTGGGTGCTGGCACCAACCGCATGAACATTTATGTCGTCCGTCAGGCCACCCAGGGCCTGGCCAACTGGGTCAAGACCCAGGGCGGCAATCAGACCGTTGCCATCAGCTATGACAGCCGCCTGAAGAGCGACATCTTTGCAAAGACGGCGGCCGGTGTTCTGGCGGCCAACGGCATCAAGGTGCGCATCTATGATGCCCTGATGCCCGTGCCGGCCCTGAGCTTTGCCACCCGCTACTACGAGTGCAACGCCGGTATCATGGTCACGGCATCCCACAACCCCGCCAAGTACAACGGCTACAAGGCCTACGGCCCGGATGGCTGCCAGATGACCGATGACGCCGCCGCCATCGTCTACGACGAGATCCAGAAGACCGATGTGCTGACCGGCGCAAAGTACATCTCCTTCGCCGAGGGCGTGGAGCAGGGCCTTATCCGCTTTGTCGGCGATGACTGCAAGAAGGCCCTGTACGATGCCATCGAGGCACGTCAGGTCCGCCCCGGCCTGTGCAAGACGGCCGGTCTGAAGCTGGTGTACAGCCCGCTGAACGGCTCCGGTCTGGTGCCGGTGACCCATGTGCTGAACGATATGGGCATCACCGATATCACCATCGTGCCGGAGCAGGAGTACCCCAACGGCTACTTCACCACCTGCTCCTACCCCAACCCGGAGATCTTCGAGGCCCTGAAGCTGGGCCTGAACCTGGCCACCGAGACCGGCGCCGACCTGATGCTGGCGACCGACCCCGATGCCGACCGCGTGGGCATCGCCATGAAGTGCCCGGATGGCAGCTATGAGCTGGTCTCCGGCAACGAAATGGGCGTTCTGCTGCTGGATTACATCTGCGCCGGCCGCATCGAGAAGGGCACCATGCCCAAGAACCCCGTGGCCGTCAAGTCCATCGTTTCCACCCCGCTGGCTGACGCGGTGGCAAAGCACTACGGCGTGGAGATGCGCAACGTCCTGACCGGCTTCAAGTGGATCGGCGACCAGATCGCCAACCTGGAAGCTGCCGGTGAGGTGGACCGCTTCATCTTCGGCTTCGAGGAGAGCTACGGCTACCTGGCAGGCCCCTACGTCCGCGATAAGGATGCCGTCATCGGCTCCATGCTCATCTGCGAGATGGCTGCTTACTACCGCAGCATCGGTTCCTCCATCAAGCAGCGTCTGGAGGAGATCTACGCACAGTATGGCCGCTACCTGAACAAGGTGGACAGCTTCGAGTTCCCCGGCCTGACCGGCATGGAGAAGATGGCTTCCATCATGCAGAAGCTGCGCGACGAGCCTCTGACCGAGCTGGCCGGCCACAAGGTCGTCAAGATTACCGACTACAAGAAGCCCGAAGAGACCGGCCTGCCCGCCGCAAACGTCCTGATCTACACGCTGGAGAACGGCGCTACCGTCGTGGTCCGTCCCTCCGGCACCGAGCCGAAGATCAAGACCTATTTCACCACCCTGGGCAAGGACCTGGCCGAGGCACAGGCCCAGAAGGACGCTCTGGCTGCTGCCATTGAGCCGATCCTGAAGTAAGAGCAAACTATTTTTGGAGCTGTTGCAGGACTCCTTCCGGCATCGCTTGTGCGATGCCACCTCCCTCACAGAGGGAGGCTTCATAGCTGACCGCAGCGTTCAGGCCCTCTCCCAGAGGGGGGCTGGCGCGGCGAAGCCGTGACTGGGGGAGTTTCTTCAACGGCTCCATTTTTTATTGCCCGGTGCAGTTGCAGTTTGCCGGGCAATACGCTATAATATTCAATGTATCATTCTGTGCTTTCTGGGAGGCACGAAAAAAACGGAAGACAGGGTAGGTGTCAGAAGTGGAAAAACGTGTGACGGCGGTCCTGGTGGCCGCAGGTTCCTCCACCCGGATGGGGTTCGACAAACTCAGCTTTGATCTGGGCGGGGAGACCGTGGTACAGCGGAGCATCCGCGCCTTTGCGGAGTGCCCGCTGGTGGATGAGATCGTGCTGGTGGCGGGTAAGAACCGCGCCTTTCTGGAGCAGCAGGCTGCGGCCTGCCCAAAGCCGGTGCAGGTCGTGCCCGGCGGGGCCACCCGCGCCGAGAGCGCGAAGAACGGTGTGCTGGCGGCGCACGGCGACCTTGTGGCCGTCCACGATGCGGCCCGTCCCTTTGTGAGCGAAGCCGTCATCGAGGCGGCCGTCTACGCCGCAGCGGCCTGCGGGGCCGCGGCCCCGGCGGTCCCGGTGAAGGACACCGTCAAGCGGGCCGTGCGCGGCGACGGCAAGACCGTGCCGGAGGCCTGCATGGTGGCCGAAACGCCCGACCGCAGCACACTGTATGCGGTGCAGACCCCCCAGTGCTTCGACCGTGCCGCCTATCTGGCTGCGCTGGAAGAGCTGGACGCAGAAAAGGCCCGCCTCGTCACCGACGATTGCAGCCTGTTCGAGCTGACCGGACGCCCGGTGCAGCTGACCCAGGGCGACTACGCCAATCTGAAGATCACCACGCGGGAGGACCTGCCCCGCCCGCAGCAGAAGGAAGGAGAACCTATGCGCATTGGTCATGGTTATGATGTTCATCGTCTCGTGGAGGGCCGCAAGCTGATCCTGGGCGGTGTGGAGATCCCGTATGAGAAGGGCCTGCTGGGCCATTCCGACGCCGACGTGCTGGCCCACGCCGTCATGGACGCTGTGCTGGGCGCAGCGGCTCTGGGCGACATCGGGAATCACTTCCCGGATACCGACCCCGAATATGCCGGGGCCGACAGCCTGATGCTGGCCCGCCATGTGGCCCGCATCGTCCGGGAGAACGGCTGGAAGGTCGAGAACATCGACTCCACCATCCTCTGCCAGAAGCCGAAGCTGGCTCCCTACATCCCCGCCATGCGCGAAAAGCTGGCCGAAGCCTTCGGGATGCCGCTGGACGCCGTGAGCGTCAAGGCCACCACCGAAGAGCATCTGGGCTTTACCGGCGAGGGGCTGGGCATCGCCGTCCATGCGGTGGCTCTGATCGAAACGCTGTAAGCAGGAGAAACTTTCATGACTCTGAACTCGATCATCGCGAATTTCCAGACGTTCAAGCTGGCGGACCTTCTGGATATCATCATCATCGCGTTTCTGATCTATCAGCTGCTGGGCATCATCAACCGCACCCGCGCCGGGCAGCTGGCCAAGGGTGCCCTGCTGGTGCTGGCCGTCTATCTGGTGGCGAACGTGCTCAACATGCGCACGGTCACATGGCTGCTCAACTCGCTGCTGCAGGTCGGCCTGCTGACACTGGTCGTGCTGTTCCAGCCGGAGATCCGCCGTGCGCTGGAACGGATGGGCCAGACCGACCAGTGGGCCTCGAAGCTCTTCAATGTGAAGGGCCGCTACAACGACCCCAGCTTCAAGGGGGCCTGGCGCAGCGCCATCATCGCCATCTGCGACGCCGCCGAGCGCTTTTCCGAGACCAAGACCGGTGCGCTCATCGTGCTGGAGCGCAGCACCAATCTGTCCGAGATCGTCCGCACCGGCACACCGGTGAACAGCGCGGTCAACCTGGAAGTGCTGGGCACCATCTTCTACGAGGGCACCCCCCTGCATGACGGTGCCGCCATCATTGAGAACGGCCGCATCAAGGCGGCGGGCTGTGTGCTGCCGCTATCCAATAACCTGGACCTCGGCAAGGATATGGGCACCCGCCACCGCGCCTGCCTGGGAATCGCGGAGAACTCCGACGCCATCGCCATCGTCGTCAGCGAAGAGACGGGCATCATCTCCATGGCCAAGAACGGCGTCCTCATCCGCCACTTTGACCGCCAGACCCTGTACACCCGTCTGGTGGATGAGATGATCCCCAAGGAGACCGCCAGCGAAAAGACCGACAACAGCTGGAAGGGCAGAGTCAAGCGCCTGCTGAGCTGGGTGAACCAGAAAGAGGAGGACGAGCAGTCATGAGCAACGAGCCGAACAAGAGCGGCACAAAGCCTGCCATCCAGCACAGCAAGAGCATCCTGGACGACCGCCGCATCCGGTTGCTGCTGGCCGTCGTGGGTGCCATCGTGGCTTGGATGGTCGTCACCATCGTGGTCCAGCCCGGCACCACCAAGACCATCGCCAATGTGCCGGTGGATTTCACCTACGATTCCGCCGCGTACACCTCCCGCGGCCTGAGCATCGTCAACGCTCCGGAAAAATACGTCACTCTGAAAGTTTCCGGCGACGGCTACACCATCGGCAGCCTCACGGCGTCCGATTTCGTCGTCTACCCGGACTGGTCCGGTGTGCGCGACAGCGGCGAGAAGACCCTGCATCTGCAGGTGCGGGGCGTCAACGGCCTGCTGAACGGCGTTACCGTCTCCATCGAGGGCGGCGACAACAGCGTGGACGTGGTCTTTGATGTGGTGGAGGAAAAGACGGTCCCCATCACGGTGACCACCAACTACCTGACCATTGCCGATGGATATATTTTGTATGGGACGGAGCTTTCGAAGGAGAGCGTGACCCTCTCCGGCCCCAGCACCGAGATCGACAAGGTGACCACCTGCACCGCTGAAGTGACCCACAACGGCGAGCTGACGGAATCCGTCACCCTCGATACCGCCCTGCGGTTCTACACCAACAGCGGCAGCGAAGTCAAGTTCGCGTACACCACGCTGGAAGAGTCGAGCGTGGAGGTCACGCTGCAGGTCTACAAGATGGCCACGCTGCCCGTCAGCGTCAGCTTCATCAACGCCCCGCGCGATTTTGACGACTCGGTGCTGACCTACACGCTGAGCAAGAAGACCCTGAACGTGGCGGGCCCGGCCAGCCAGATCGACAAGATGTCCACCCTGTCCGTCGGCACCATCGACCTGTCCACCTTCTCACTGAACAAGGTCTATGAAATGCCCATCGAGCTGCCCAGCGATATCCGCCTGCTGGACAACATCTCCACGATCACCGTCAGCTTCGATTCCTCCAAACTGGAGACCAAGACCCTGAATCTGCCCGCCGCGTGTGTGCAGGTGGTCAACCTGCCCTCCACCTATACCCTGACGGTGGAGACCGAGCGGCTGATGAACGTGACCCTCTGCGGCCCGGCGGGCGCGATGGAGGCCCTGACGCCGGAACAGGTCGTCATTGAGATCGACGCGGACGACTTCGCGGTGGCCATCGGCCAGCAGAACATCGCATGCAGACTGTATGTGCCGTCCAACGGCAAAATTTTCGCGCTGGGCAGCTATGTCATCCAGTGCAAGATCGAGAGCAACTAAAACGCAGCCCGCTCTGTCCATACTGTATGCAGGGGGCGGCAATGAAAAAGAAAGCAATCATCGTATGATTTTGGTAAGAGACATCAGGCTCCCCCTTTCCGCCGGGGAGCCGCAGGCCTTTGAAAAAGCGCTGCACCTGGCCCGCATCCCCCGCAGCAAAGCTGCCCATCTCGGTGTGGCAAAGCTGTCGGTGGATGCCCGCCACGGCCAGCCCAGACTGGTCTATACCGTTGCGGTAACACTCAAGGACGAGGGTGAGGAATCTGCATTTGCAGGGGCCTCGCCCTGCGTTGCTCTCCGCAGCAGGACCGATTTTTCCGTCCAGAACGGCACCGAGCCGCTGGCCCACCGGCCCATCGTCTGCGGGCTTGGCCCGGCGGGACTGTTCGCGGCGCTGCTGCTGGCCCGGCAGGGCTACCGGCCCATCGTGCTGGAGCGCGGCCCGGCGCTGGACGAGCGGGTGAAGGCGGTGGAGCATTTTTCCACCACCGGCGAGCTCAACGAGAACGCGAACATCCAGTTCGGCGAGGGCGGCGCAGGCACGTTTTCGGACGGCAAGCTGACCACCCGCATCGGCGATGCGCTGTGCGGCTTTGTCACCGAAGTGTTTTTGCAGCATGGTGCCCCGGCGGAGATCGCCTGGAAGCAGAAGCCGCATGTCGGCACCGACCTGCTCCGGGGCGTCATCACCTCCATCCGGAAAGAGATCGAATCCCTGGGCGGCGAGGTGCATTTCAACACGGCCCTGACCGGCTTTGTGCGGAAGGACGGCAGGCTTGTCGGCGTCCAGACCACGCAGGGCAGCTTCCCGTGCGAGGTGCTGGTGTTCGCGGTCGGCCACTCGGCGCGGGATACCTTTGAAATGCTGATGGACAGCGGCCTTGTGCTGGAGTGCAAGCCGTTCAGCGTGGGCTTCCGGGCGGAGCATCTGCAAAGTGCGATCGAAAAGAGCCTTTACCACGAGGCGGCGGGCCACCCGGCGCTGCCGCGCGGGGAATACCAGCTGTCCCAGCATGTGGGCAGCCGGTGTGTCTACACCTTCTGCATGTGTCCCGGCGGGCAGGTGGTGGCCTCGGCCAGCGAGGCGGGCCGGGTGGTGACCAACGGCATGAGCTACCACGCCCGCAGCGGCAAAAACGCCAACGCGGCGGTGGTGGTCAGCGTGGGAGCCGAGGATTTCGGCAATGACCCGCGCCGGGCCATTGCATTCCAGCGGGAGCTGGAAGCCAACGCCTATCAGGCGGGCCGCGCCGGGGGAGCCTATGCGGCCCCGGCGGAAAATGTCCGGAGCTTCCTCGAAGGCCGGGGAGAACTGCACATCGGCACGGTGGAGCCGACCTACGACCGGGGCGTCGTGGCGGCAGACCTGGGCGCTTTGCTGCCTGGGGAGCTGGCCGACACCCTGCGGGCCGGTCTGCGGGCGTATGAACGCAAGATCGCCGGGTACACCGCGCCGGACGCGGTCCTGACCGGTCTGGAGACCCGCACCAGCAGCCCTGTGCGGCTGAAGCGGGAAGAAGATCTGGAATCTGCCCAGCTGGCAGGGTTGTACCCCTGCGGAGAAGGCGCGGGCTATGCAGGCGGCATCATGAGCGCCGCCGTGGACGGCCTGCGGGTCGCCCGCGTGATCATCGGCCGGTATCGTCCGGCAGAAGGGTGAGAAGATTTTGATGAACGATCGTGAAAACGATAGGATGAAGGAGACCGAAGGCCAGCAGGTGCAGCGGGAACTGGAAGACCAGCTGCGTGAGTTTGGCGACACCATGTCCGACGCATTCCGCTATGGCTTTGAGGGCCGGGGCATGGAGATCGGCGACCGGGCCTGGGATGTGGGAAAAGCAGCCGTCCATGCGGCCAACTTCGGCATCTCGGAAGCGGGAAAAGCCCTCCGGAACAGCCGGAACGAATACTACAAAGCCCAGCAGGAGGCACAGAAAACCGGGCCTCAGAACGCGGGCGGGATGCCCCAGTGGGCCAGACAGATCTTTGGCCTGAAAGGGGAGCAGACCCCCGTAGACCTGCTGCGTGCAGACGGCAAAAAGCGCCAGAACGGCGGTGCAGCCCTGCTGGCCGTGGGCATCACCTTCATGGTGATCTTCGGGCTGGGAACGCTGGGCTGCCTCATTGGGTTGGGCATTATTTCGCCGGCTGACGTTGTGGTGTCGGCTACTGAGGGCGGAGGCATCCTGATGACGGGCACGGACTACGTTATGAATACCGCCTACAACGCGCTGGGCATCGTCGGCAGCGTGCTGGCCCTTATCACGGCGGGCTTTGGCTGGATGACGGCCTGCGGTTCCGCCTGGGTGAAAGCTGGAAAGCAGCTGGGGCAGTTCGCCGATCTTGCGGATACCACCGACTACCACAAGGGCCTTTCGGTCCGGATGCTGGCCGACCTCGTCCACCAGAACCGGAAAAAAATGCTGAAGAAGCTGCAAAAATACATCCGCAAAGGCTGGCTGAACGGATGGCTGGATGAAAAAACGGAAACACTCTATCTGACGGCGGAGGATTACCGCGCCGCGCAGGAGGCCAGAGCCGCCGTGCAGGCAGAGCCGGAACCCAAGGCCGAACCGCAGGCGGAACCCCAGGAGACCCCGCTCAACCTCGAAACGACCCGCCGCTTCGCCAAAGTGCTGGCGCAGGAGCAGCAGCTCATGCAGGACGCGCAGGGCGTGGAGGAGCTGGCCCACATGCAGAAGACCACCGAGGCCATCTGCGACTGGCTGGAAGCCCACCCCGAAAGCCTGCCGAAAGCACGGCGGTTCGCGGAATACTATATCCCGACCACCCTCAAGCTCCTGCACACCTACAACGATGTGCAGGGCCAGAAAGGCGATAATGCCGAGAGCATCCGCCGGGACATCGCGGGCATCCTGCATACGCTCAATCAGGCGTATGACAACCTCTACGATAATCTGCTGAGCGATGTGGCGCTGGATGTCTCCAGCGAGATCGCGGCATTGCAGGGAATGCTGGCCAACGACGGCCTGACCGGGGAGGGATTGCGATGACCTGCCGGGCATGGACCTTAAAGGAATTTGACCGCACCGCCCTCAAGGAGCTGACCGCCGCCATTGCGGAACAGAACACCGAAGAACTGGAGCAGAACTCTCTGGACGATGAACCCTGGAGCGAGCAGAAATACGCCGCCACGCTGGCGGCACAACAGAAGGAAGCGGGCCTGCTGGCAGGCGTCCTGGCCGCGCGCGGCATCACCGACCCCGCCGAGGCGCTGACGCTGCTGGCAGGCGAGGAAGAACTGAGCGACCCCATGCTCCTGACGGACATGGACAAAGCCTGTGCCCGCATCCTCGAAGCCATCGATAAAGAACAGACCATCGTTGTTTACGGCGATTATGATGTGGACGGCGTGACGGCCACGGCCCTGCTGTACCAGCACCTCAAGGGGATGGGCGCAAACGTCAAGTGCATGCTGCCCAGCCGCGAGGGCGACGGCTATGGCCTTTCGAAGAACGCCGTCCAGTCCATCCACGACAAGGGCTGTCAGCTCATCGTCACGGTGGACAACGGCATCTCTGCGCTGGAAGAAGCCGACTTTGCGGCTTCGCTGGGCGTGGACCTCATTGTGACGGACCACCACCTGCCCCACGACACCCTGCCCCACGCAGTGGCCGTTGTGGATCCCCGCCGCGCCGACGACCACAGCCCCTTCAAGGGCCTGTGCGGCGCGGGGGTGGCCTTCAAACTCTGTGCGGCGCTGGATGGCTGCCCGCCGGAAGAGATGCTGGACTACTGCGGCGACCTGGCCGCCGTGGGCACCGTGGCGGACGTCATGCCGCTGACCGGCGAGAACCGCACCCTCGTCAAGGCGGGCCTGAAACTGCTGCAGCAGACCGACCGGCCGGGCTTTTCGGCCCTGTTGGAAGAAGTCGGTCTGGCGGGCAGGCCCATCACGGCCGAGAACGTCAGCTATGCCATCGCGCCCCGCATCAACGCGGCGGGCCGGATGGACAACGCCGTCACCGCGCTGCAGCTCGTCCTCTGCGAGGAGGAGGAGCGCGCCGAGGAGCTGGCGCATAAGCTGAACGAGATCAATGTGGCCCGGCAGGAGACCGAGCAGGAGATCGTCCGGGCTGCGCAGGAGCAGCTGGATGCGGAACCCGCCATCCTCGAAGACCGGGTCATCCTCATCTGGGGCCGGGACTGGCACCCCGGCGTCATCGGCATCGTAGCCTCCCGGCTGGTGGAAAAGGCCGGCCGCCCCGTCATCGTCGTCTCGGTGGATGAGCACGGCGAGGGCAAGGGCAGCGGCCGCAGTGTGCAGGGCTTCAACCTGCATGCCTGCATCGCCTCGTGCGAGGACATCCTGCTCCGCTTCGGCGGCCACGCCATGGCGGCGGGCCTCTCGGTGCGGGAAGAGAACCTGCACGAGCTGCGCCGCCGCCTGAACGAGTGGGCCGCGCGGGAGTGCCCCGTGCTCCTCACACCGCCGCTGGAATGCGACCTGTCCATCCATCTGGACCGCATCACCGTGGAGTCGGTCCGGCGGCTGGAACAGCTGGCTCCCTACGGAGCCGAGAACCCCACCCCCGTTTTTGTGCTGGAAAAGGCCGTCATCGACGGCATCTACCCGGTGTCGGAGGGCAGGCACTGCCGCCTGCGCCTGCGGCAGGGCAGCGCCAGCATGTATGCCGTCTGGTTCGGGATGCACCCGGAGCAGCTGCCCTATGCCATGGGCGATGTCGTGGACGCCGCGCTGAACCTTTCGGTCTACGATGCGCCGCGCGGGGCACAGCTTTCGGGCCGCATCCTGGAACTGCACCCGGCGGGGCTGGGCAATGCCGCCGCCGAGCAGACGGCGCTGGTGCAGGCGCTCCGGCGCGGCACCCCGCTCACGGCGGAACAGAAAGCAGCCGTGGTGCCCAAACGGAGCGATATCATCACAGTGTACCGTGAACTGCAGGCCCGGCGCTGGCACGCTGAGGATCTGCAGCCCCTGTTCGCAAAGCTGGGGGAGCAGAACACCGGAAAAATCTTAGTCGCGCTCACCGCTCTCGAACAGGTGGGGCTCATCGCGGTGCAGGAATGCGGCGGGGCAAAGTTCTGGGCACTGGTGCCCGCACAGGGCAAGAAGAATCTTGCCGACGCACCGATCTTGAAATGTCTGGAGGAAGAGTAAATGCCAGAGGGAAAAAGTATGCTGGACCCGGTCAAGCCGGAGGATTCTTATTCCGCAAAAACACACCTGCATCAGGCCGTGAGCAACCCGCCGGAAGTGGCGACGGTCGCAGCCACGGCTCTGCCTGCCAACGCCCCCGAAGGGGCGCTGCCCAGTGAGGTGCGCCCGGAGATCATCACCTGGGAAAAGCTGGTGGAGGCCATCCAGGCCAGCGGCAAAGCCTACAATATGGAGATGATCCAAAAGGCGTATGACCTGGCCAACAATGCCCACAGGGGCGTCTGCCGCCGCAGCGGCGAGCCCTACATCTGCCACCCGCTGGCCGTGGCCCGGCTGGTGCTGGACCTGGGCATGGACACCGAGAGCATCGCCGCCGCCCTGCTCCACGATGTGGTCGAGGACACCCCCACCACCCTGGACGACCTGAAGGCCGCCTTTGGCGAGGAAGTGGCCCTGCTGGTGGACGGTGTCACCAAGCTGACCAAGATCCAGTTCTCCAACATCGAAGAGCTGCAGGCCGAGAACCTGCGCAAGATGCTGCTGGCTATGAGCCGCGACGTCCGCGTGATGATCATCAAGCTCTGCGACCGGCTGCACAACATGCGCACCGGCGACGCCTGGCCCGAACAGAAGCGCCGCGACAAGGCCCGCGAGACGATGGAGGTCTATGCTCCCATCGCCAACCGTCTGGGCATCCTGAACGTGAAGGAAGAGCTGGAAGACCGCAGCCTGCACTATCTGGACCCCGTGGGCTACAACGAGATCAGCAAGATGCTGAGCGAGCGCGCGGGCGAGGAGTTTCTGGCCAGCGTGTCCGGCGTCATCGAGCAGCGGCTGGAAGAGAGCGGCATCGAGGGTGCGACCATCAAGCGCCGCGTCAAGAGCATCTACGGCATCTACCGCAAGACCATCATGCAGAACAAGTCGTTTGACGAGATCTACGATATCTATGCGGTCCGCATCATTCTGGATACGCTGGCCGAGTGCTACAGCACTCTGGGCCTCATCCACGATATGTACCACCCGCTGCCCAACCGCTTCAAGGATTATATCTCCACCCCCAAACCCAACGGCTACCAGAGTCTGCACACCACCGTCATCGGGCACGAGGGCATCCCCTTCGAAGTCCAGATCCGCACCCGCAAGATGGATGAACAGGCCGAGTACGGCGTTGCGGCCCACTGGAAGTACAAAGAAGGGCTGGACGGCCACGACAAGCTCGATGAGCGTCTGGCCTGGGTCAGCCAGCTGCTGGAAAATCAGCGCGTCAGCGAGGATTCCGGCAACCTGCTGCACGACCTGAAGAGCGACCTGCTGCCGGAGGAGGTCTTCGCCTTCACCCCGAAGGGCGATGTCATCAACCTGCCCGCCGGTGCCACCTGCATCGACTTCGCCTATGCCATCCACTCTGCCGTCGGCAACCGGATGGTGGGCTGCAAGGTGAACAACCGGATGGTCCCCATCGACCACATCGTCTCCACCGGCGAGATCATCGAGGTCCTCCTCGGTGCGGCGGACAAAGGCCCCAGCCGCGACTGGCTCAAGATCGTGCGCACCAGCGAGGCCAAGAGCAAGATCCGCAACTGGTTCAAGAAGATGCGCCGGGAAGAGAACATCCAGCAGGGCCGCGATGCGCTGGCCCGCGAACTGCGCCGCGAGATGATCTTCATCCCGGACGACGAGCTGGATGACTTCATCGGCAGCTGCTGCCGCCGCCTGCGCCAGAACAACGCCGAGGAGCTGTATGCGGCCATCGGCTACGGCGGCATCACCATCGCCAACTGCCTGCCCAAGCTGAAAGAGGAGTGGCAGAAGCTCAAGGCCGAGGAAGACAAGACCGAACAGCTGGCCAAAGTGGACCTGAGCAAGGTCCATGCCACCGACGGCGTCGTGGTGGAAGGGTTCGACAACACCCCCATCAAGTTCGCCAAGTGCTGCTCGCCGCTGCCCGGCGACCCCATCGTGGGCTTCATCACCCGCGGGTTCGGCGTCTCCATCCACAAGCAGAGCTGCGCCAACGCCATTTCCAGCATGAAGGACCCCACCAACGCCCCCCGCTGGGTCAAGGCGTACTGGGCCGACAGCGTCAAGGACAGCTACAAGGCCGGCCTTGAGATCGTGGCGCTGGACCGCAACGAACTGCTGCGGGACGTGCTGAGCGCCCTGGCCGACATCCGGGTGCCCATCTACACGATGAACGCCCGTCAGGTGGAAAACAACTGCGCCGTGGTCAGCCTGACCATCGGCATCAACAACACCGAGCATCTCAACCGGGTGGTGGCCCGCCTGTCCAAGATCAAAGATGTGCTCAAGGTCACAAGGAGTTAAACCATGCGTGCAGTCATTCAGGCCGTTTCGTCGGCCAGTGTCCGGGTCGATGGGGGCGAGCCCCGCGCCATCGGCCCCGGCCTTGTCATCCTGCTGGGCGTCCGCGACACCGACTCGCTGGACATCGTGCCCAAACTGGCCGAAAAGTGCGCGGGCCTGCGCATCTTCAAGGATGAGAACGACAAGCTGAACCTCAGCGCAAAAGACCTTGGGTATTCGGCGCTGGTGGTCAGCCAGTTCACCCTGTATGGGGACACCCGAAAGGGCTTCCGGCCCAGTTTCATCCACGCAGCCAAAGCTCCGCTTGCAGTGGACGCCTACGAGCTGTTTCTGGCTGAGATGAACAAACAGGGCCTCCGGGAGGTCCGGCACGGAGAATTCGGGGCGGATATGCAGGTGGCTCTGGTCAACGAGGGACCCTGCACCATCGTCATCGACACCGACGAGTGGAAAAAGAAGGATTGAGAGGGATAACATGCAGGCATTTCATCTTCTCGGCTCTGCGCCGTTTTACACCAACAGTTTTCTGCTGCTCACCAAGGCAGGCCATGCGGTCATCATCGACCCGGCGGCCGGGGTGCAGGAGTACGATAAGATCCTGCGGGACCACGGTGCCGTGCTGACGCACATCCTGTGCACCCACGGCCACTACGACCATGTAGGCAGCGCCGGTGTGCTGAGCCGTGAGTGGGGCGCAAAGATCTGGTGCGAAGCCGCCGACTGCGCCGGGACCCAGCTCTTCCCCTTGAAGAGCGCCGATTTCGGTTATGGAGAGGGAACCAACCTTTTGGTGGATGAGCTGACCTTCACCGCATGGCACACCCCCGGCCACACCGAGGGCAGCGTGGTGCTGCTGTGCAGCGAGTATCTCTTTGTGGGCGATACGGTCTTTCAGGGCAGCATCGGCCGCACCGACCTCGAAGGCGGCAGCGACCGCAAGCTGGAGGCGAGCCTGCGCAAGTTCGCGGGCCTGCCCATCCCCAAAGAGACCCAGCTCCTGCCCGGCCACGGGGATTTCTCGACCTATGGCGAGGAGCTGGAGACCAACTACTATATCAAAGCCGCACTGCGGAACGCATAAAAAAGGCAGGAACACATGAAGATCTATATCACAGGGCTTGCATCCGGCTACGAGGTCGAGCATCTGGTCCGGCTGTTTTACCCAATGGCACCGCTCACCCTGACTCCGCCCGAAGCCGGGGAGGACTGTGTGTGGGCCGAGCGGAAGCCGGACGGTCTGCTGGCACTGGTGCGGGAGCACGGCGGACAGGAGACCGTCTCCGCTCCGCTGCCGGGGCCGGACGGCGAGACCGAAGCCTTTGCCCTTGCCAGCCTGACCTATGACCTGCTGCGCCGCTGGACGGGCATCCGCCCGCCCTGGGGCAAGATGACCGGTGTGCGCCCGGTCCGTCTCATCCACGACAAGCGCGCTGCCGGTTGGAGCGAAGCGGAGATCGACCGCTTTTTCCTGGGCCGGTTCGACTGCTCGGAGCAGAAATACCAGATGGCCAGAGCCATTGCCGATCTGCAGGAGCCGATCCTGCGCCTGGGCAGCGAGCCGAAGACCTACAGCCTGTACATCGGCATCCCGTTCTGCCCCTCCCGGTGCAGCTATTGCAGCTTCGTCAGCTGCAATCTCGACCGGGACCGCAAGCTGGTGCAGCCCTATGTGGACTGCCTCTGCCGCGAGGTGGAGGAGATCCGGGCGCAGGCAGAGCAGGCCGGGCTGAAGCTGTGCAGCATCTACATCGGCGGCGGCACGCCCACCAGCCTTTCGGCAGACCAGCTCCGCCAGCTGATGGGCACCGTGCGGCAGTGCTTTGACCTTTCCCGCGTCGTGGAATACACGGTGGAGGCAGGCCGCCCCGACTGCACCGATGCCGAAAAGCTGGCCGTCATCAAGGAGTATGGGGCGACCCGCATCTCCATCAACCCCCAGACCTTTTCGGACGAGGTGCTGGCCGGCATCGGCCGCCGGCACTCGGCGCAGGACATCCTGGACTGCTTTGCCGACGCCCGGAAGGCGGGCCACGACGACATCAACATGGACCTCATCGCGGGCCTGCCCGGCGACACCGTGGAGGGCTTTGAGCGCAGCCTGCGGCAGGCCATCGCGCTCGACCCGGAGAACATCACCGTCCACACTCTGACCCTCAAGCGGGCCTCCCGCATTGTCATCGAGGACCAGAGGGAGAACGACTACGCCGATGTGGCCGCCATGCTGGAACGCTGCCATCTGCTGGCAGAGGCGGGCTACCGGCCCTACTACCTCTACCGCCAGAAGAATACCCTGCAAAATCTGGAAAACGTGGGCTGGTGCAAGCCAGGCCACGAGGGATATTACAACATCTATATCATGGAGGAAGTCCAGACCATCCTTTCCGCAGGCGCGGGCGGCAGCACCAAGCTGGTGGCCGACGGCGGAAAACGGATGCAGCGCATCTTCAACTTTAAGTATCCGACCGAGTACATCCAGCGCTTTGCGGAGGTTCTGGAACGGAAAAAAGGAGTGGCTGATTTTTATGATCACGATTTGGGTCCCGAAACGTCTGGTGGAGATCGACCTTTATAACATTGCCGCCCGCAGCCCGGAAGCGCTGGCGGAGATGAGCGAGCGCAGCTACCGCGAGCGGGTCCGCTACGCGGCCGAAAAAGTCCGCTTTTCCGGCACCAAGATCGTCATGCTCACCGGCCCGTCGGCCAGCGGCAAGACCACCTCGGCCCACAAGCTGGCCGAAGAACTCATCCGGCAGGGCACACCGGCCCATGTGGTCAGTCTGGACAATTTCTTCCGGGGCGCGGAGTTCTACCCCCGGATGCCGGACGGTACACTGGACTACGAGAACCCCGACACCATGGATCTGCCCCTCATCCGGCAGTGCCTCCGTGAGCTGAGCGAGACGGGAAAGACCGTGCTGCCGATCTACGATTTCACCAGCGAAAAGCGCTCGGATGCGACCGAACCCGTGGACCTGCAGGGCGGCGTCTGCATCGTGGAGGGCATCCATGCTCTCAACCCGGAGCTGACCAGCCTTGTGCCCGGTGAGGAAGTCTACCGCATCTATGCCGGTCTGCGGGAGGAATACTGCATCGACGGCCGCCGGGTCATCAACACCCAGGACATCCGCCTGTGCCGCCGCACCCTGCGCGATGCCGCCGCCCGCGGCCGCAGCCCCGAAAAGACCCTTGCCATGTGGGACCGCGTCCTGGACGGCGAGACCCGGTATATCAAGGGCTTCAAGACCACGGCGGACTTCCTGCTGGATACCTCCTTCACCTACGAGATGGGCCTCATCGCCCAGCTGCTGCAAAAGGTGCGCCGCCAGTTCGTGCTGGAAGGCCACAATGCCGAGCTGTGGGACGAGACGGCCCGCCGGTTCGAGCATGTGGCCCCTCTGCCGCTGGACCTGCTGCCTGCCGACAGTATGCTGCGGGAGTTCTACGGCAGCGAGGCGGACTGACGAAGGGCTGTCCGGAGTTTGTGCAAATGCGAAAAATCTGTTTCCAAATCCGCACGAAACTGTAAAACTTGCGGCAGATTCGTTGCAATCAGAGGTGGAGTGCGCTATAATGAAACCATCATCCGAAAGCACAGGAGGGGAAATACCCTTCCGCTGAGAGAGGTGTCTGTTATGGATTTCAACAAGATCAAGGAAATGGGTCTGGAATATGCCGAAAAAGGCAAAAATGCAGCAATGGATCTGGCCGAGCGCGGCAAGACGCAGGCAAAGATCGTGAACGAGCAGACCAAGCTCGCCCGCGCACAGCGCCAGCTGGGTGCGCTGGTGTACAGCCTGGCCAAGGGCAACGAAGAGAACCAGCCCCTTGTGGATAAGTACATCGAGATGATCGATGCCATCGAAAAGAACCTGGCCGCTCTGCGCGAGAGCATCGGGACGCCCGCAGCGGAAGCTGCCCCGGAACCCGAAGCACCGGCGGACAGCGTGACCATCGAGTTCCCCATCGACGCACAGCCTGCTGTGGAGGAAAAGAAGACCTGCCCGCAGTGCGGTGCGCCGGTCTCGGATGATGCACTGTTCTGCAACAAGTGCGGCGCGCAGCTGTGACCTGAAATTGAAACAGCCCGAAGCGGGTGGTGTCCGTGCGGGATACCGCCCGTTTTTGTGCCAAAGTGTGAAAAATCTGGAAACATTTGGAGCGAAAAACCGGAAAATGCGCTTGTCCCCTTGAAAAATGGCGGATTCTGCGATACAATAAAGCCCTACTTTTGGAGCAGAAGGGAGCGCTTGCCCATGCTGGACTGGCCGGAGCGGGAGCACTATACGGCAGAGGACCTCATCGAGATCCTCCGCATCCTGCGCGACCCCGAAACGGGCTGTCCGTGGGACAAGGTGCAGACGCACCAGTCCATCCGGAAGAATTTTCTGGAGGAAACGTACGAGGCGCTGGAAGCCCTGGATGCAGACGACCCCGCGATGCTGCGGGAAGAGCTGGGCGACGTGTTGATGCAGGTAGCCTTCCATGCCGTCATGGAGGAGGAGCGGGGCCGGTTCGATTTTGAGCAGGTCTGCCGTGAGGTGTGCGAGAAGCTGGTGTTCCGTCACCCGAACATCTTTGCCTCCTCTGCGGCGGAAAATGCCGGTATAAACAGCTGGGATGCGCTCAAAAATAAGGAAAAGGGACGCCGGACGCTGGCCGATGAGCTGGGCACCGTACCGGCCACCCTGCCTGCTTTGATGTATGCTCAGAAACTGCAGAAGCGCGCCGCAGGCCATGGCCTCGGTGCAGTGGACCAGGAATGCGCGGCTGCTGCCCTGCGGGCGGCAGAACAGAACTGGGACGCCGCTGCACCGGAGGATGCCGCCGCACGGGCGGGAGAGCTGCTGTTCGCAGCGGTCAACGCCATCCGGCTGGCCGGTGTGGATGCCGAAGAAGCACTGACCTTTGCCTCGAAGCGATTCCGGGACGAGCTGCTGGCCCCACAGGCGGGAGCGAACGGGTATCAGGCCGAAACGCCTGCTCCGATAGATAGAAAATGATGAGTACAAATTTTGTGGAGGTTTTACTATTATGACCAAGACTGATCTGATCGCACAGGTTGCGGCAAACACCGAAATGAGCAAGAAGAGCGCTGAGCTGGCTGTCAACGCTGCATTCGAGGCACTGGGCAAGGCCATGGCAGAGGGTGAGAAGATTACCATCTCTGGCTTCGGCACCTTCGAGATTCGTGAGCGCGCCGAGCGTCAGGGCATCAACCCCCGCACCCGCGAGCCCATCACCATCGCTGCTTCCCGCAGCATCGTATTCAAGCCGGGCAAGGCTCTGAAGGACACCCTGTAAGAGAGAACCCACTGCCGCCGGAACCGTTTGGCCCGGCGGCTTTTTATATGGAGGTTTCCCATGCGATTGGACAAATACCTGAAAGTTTCGCGGCTCATCAAGCGCCGCACCGTAGCAAACGAGGTGGCCGACGCAGGCCGCATCCTCATCAACGGCAAGGTCGCCAAGGCCAGCCAGGCCGTCAAGGCGGGCGACCTCATCGAGGTCACCTTCGGCAACCGCCCCATCAAAGTCCGCGTGCTCTCCGATGTGGAGCCCCGCACCAAGGATGTCGCGCGGGAGATGTACGAGATCCTTTCGGAATAAGACTGAGACAGAAAAAGCCTCCTGAATTGCACGAATGTGCCGTTCAGGAGGTTTTTGCATATTATAGCAGTTTGCGTTTTTAATGCACAAGCAACATCCGCAAACTGCATATCGCAAATATGCCGTGTTGATGGGCACTATTTTTGAAAATTGCGATAGAAATCAACCGAATGGATCGCAGCGTTTTCGAAAACGAGATAATCGTTGTATTCGTGGGTCAGCGCTTCTGTGTCGCGCTTTCCGCTTGGCTTGACGGAAAAGGAATCGCGAAACTTGTAAGCGCTGGGGACGGCAGGGGCGGGGAGAACTTGTTCGCAATGGGTATGCAGCTCCCTCAGAAGTTGGAGTTTATCACCGAAGAAGTCTTTTTTCAGAAGGATATGTGCGACCGGGAACGAAGAACCATCCCGATGCAGGACAACGACTTCACAGATATCGACCGCAGGATTTTGCAGAATAACGTTTTCGATATCAAACAGGTAATGCTTTTGGCTCTGAGCGTCGATAAAGTAATCGACCGCACGGCCAAGAACGTATACGAAGCCGTCCGCATCCAGGTAGCCGATATCACCCGTGTGGCCCCATTTCCGGCCTTGTTCATCTACCCGGAAAAATGCGTTTGTTGCATCCGGGTTCTGATAGTATTCTTTCATGCAGCAGGGCGTGGAGACCTGCAATTCACCCCGCTGGCCGTAAGGAAGCTCTTTTCCGGTATCGGGATCAAAGGCGCTGACTGTGGCAAGGGGAAGCGGAATGCCCGTGGAGCCGATTTTGTTTCGCGGCCCGGCAGCGGTGATGCCGGAGGATGTGAACGTGACGGTTGCACCCAGTTCGCACATTCCCCAGCCCTTTTGAATACCTCGGTTGCAATGATGCGAAGAAAGGAAATCGTTGATTTTGCTTTCTGTCTCGGTAAGAAGTTGTTCGCCGCCAGTTATAGGGCAAATCAAAAACGATAAGTCGTGTTCAGGATCGAGATGTTCCATTGCGTAGAGCCAGAGACTGGTGGCACCAAAAACATAATTGGGAGAGTATTTCTCAATATCAGAAGTGAAGTTTTCAGGACTGAATAAAGGTTCGAGAATGCAAGAGGCTCCCAAGCAAAGGGGCATCAACAGAGAGATCGAAATGCCGCTGGAAAACCAGATGGGAACGATATGGAGGAATTTCTTCTGGCGGGAAACCTCTGGAAAACCTGTTTCGTATTGCGCGATGGTGGCATTGATGCCATCGTTTGTCAGCACGATGCCCTTCGATGCTCCGGTCGTGCCAGAAGAATAGACCATGACCACAGGGGTGTCTTTCTGATAAGGTGCTTCCGTTGGAGAAGCATAGGAACTACCCGTTTTGATGAAAGCAGACCAAAGAGAGTGTTTGGAATTCTCATGGAGAGCTTGTTTCAGCTCAGGCTCCAGAGGGCTTTTGAGTTCGGCAAGAATGCGGAGCGGAGCAGGGAGCGAAGCCGTGGCAGGAAGAACAACAAGATGCTGGATGCAAGTTTCGGACAAGATGGATGAAACGCTGGCGTAGAGCTTGTCCAGCACAAACAAAAACGCTGCGTTTGTTTCATTGATGCGGTCACGAATCTGGGCGGGCTGAAACATGGGATTGACGAAATTGGCCAGCGCGCCGATTTTGCTGCAGGCAAGAACGATATAAACGGCTTCGGGGGTTCCTGCGGTACAAAGCGTGACACAGTCTCCGGCCCGGACACCGTTGGAGAGCAGCGCTTTTGCGCAGGCTTCAACGTGTTCAAATAATTTTGAAAAAGTGATTTTCACACCAAAATATTCCAATGCGGTTTCGCTCAGGTGTTCTTTGTTGTGCTGGTAGATGTTTTGGTATACGGTACACGAAGCAGGTTGCGCATGAAGGGCCTCGGAACTGTAGTACTTCAACCAAGGCTTGTCAATGGATGGATACCCGGATATTTTTGTGTTGCACATAATGATTCCTCCCAATAAAAGATGAAATTAACCCTTTTGAACAATTATAACCCAAAAGAGTTAATCTTTTCAAGAGCTTTTCGATATGCTTTTTCTAAAAAAGGAGAAAGCATCCATGAATATCGGAGAAGCAGTGAGGGAACGGATCATAGAACTGTGCCGAGAAAATGATATTTCGATCAACAAGCTGTGCACGATGAGTGGAGTTACACAGTCTACGGTGAACAACATCGTCAGCGGAAGAAACAATAGCGCAACGGTATCGACCATCAAGAAGCTGTGCGATGGACTGGGAATCTCCATTGAAGATTTTTTCCATTCGGAGCTGTTCCGGAATCTGGAACAGGAAGTCAAATAACGAATAACGGCACCCCGCTCTTCATACAGTGAGAAAAAGGGGAGTTGTGCCATGAACAAGACCGCCGAAAAAACGCCCGCCCCGCCCCACGACCTGATTTTGGAAGGCCGTAGTAAACTGACGGTGACCGGCGTGAAGCGGGTGCTGCGGTGCGATGCCGACAGCGCCGCGATGGAAACGGGCAAAGGGGTGCTGCACCTGACGGGAGCCGAGCTGAACGTGACCAGTCTCGACCTGGAGAGCGGGGAGGTGCGCCTGACCGGCCGCATCGACGCGCTGGAATATACGGCCGAGCGGACGCCGGGCGGCCTGCTGCGCCGTCTGCTGCGCTGATGGCCCCGGCACTTCCGGCGGGACTCATCGGGCGGGAGGCAGCAGCCTGCGTTCTGCTGGGGGCCGTTCTGGGCGGGGCAAGGGCGCTGTTCCCGGAAAAAGGCCGGGGGGCCTTTCTGCCGGACGTGCTGCTCGTGGGGGCGCTGCTGCTGGGGCTGCAGTCCTATGCGGCGTCGCTGAGCTTCGGCGGGGTGCTGCGGTGGTATCAGCTGGCGGCGGCCGTCTTTGGCGCGTGGGCGGCAGAACGTGTGCTGCGCGGGCCGGTGCGGGGTGCGCTCTTTGTGCTGGGGCTTCCGCTGCAAGGGGCCCGGCGGCTCCTCGCGCCGGTGCTGCTGGCCCGAAAAGTGCGTTCAAAACGTGCCAAAGAACGCCGGAACGAAAAAAGGAACGCAAAAAAACAAAAAAAGAACTTGCCAAGACCACAGCGGATGTTGTATAATTCTAACGTATCAAAGTAAGACCACAGGCGCATCGGGCCTGCTGATTTCAGGGGGCACTGAGTTATGACGAATCCGAGCCGCAAAAAACGCAGAAAGAACACGGTGCTGCGCACGGTGTTCCGGCTGTTCTTTCTTTTGCTGCTGCTGAGTATGCTGGCAGCATACATCTCCAATCAGGTGGCCATCAGCTCCAAGCGTGCCGAGCTGCAGACCCTGAACGAGCAGATCGAACAGCAGCAGACCAAAAACGAGGAGCTGCAGCGCATCCTCAGCGGCGACGCGGATGACGTGACCGAATGGGTCGCCCGTGATTCTTACAACTACGCCGCCCCCAACGAGCGCATCTTTGTGGATGTGACCGGCAACTGAGGGCGGGTCCTCCGGGAGGGTCTGCGGCCCGCCCCGGAACAGCCACCCAAAAAGAGAGCAAGGAGTATTGAGTTTTGGCGATTGAGGTAGGGAACGTATTTGAAGGCCGTGTGACCGGCGTGAAGCCGTTCGGCGCATTTGTTGCGCTGCCGGAGGGCCGGGTAGGCATGGTCCACATTTCCGAAGTGTCCAATGAATATGTGCAGGACATCAACACCGTCCTGCACGACGGCGATACTGTGAAGGTGCAGGTCATTCAGGTGGCACCGGATGGCAAGATCGCATTGTCCATCAAGCGGCTGCTGCCGCGCCCGGCCCGCACGGACCGCGGCCCCCGCCCCGGCGGCCCGCGCAGCGGTGCCCCGCGTGAGGGCGGACATTTTGGCGCTTCCCGCGGCGGCGGACGCCCCCCGCGTGAGGGTGGCAGAGGCCCGGCCCGCGAGGCTGCGCCCCGTGTTTGGCAGCCCAAGGCGCCCGTCCGAAGCGACAACCTGAGCTTTGAGGATATGATGAGCCGCTTCAAGAGCCAGAGCGAAGAGAAGATGGCCGACCTGGACCACGAGACCAACAACCGCCGTGGCGGCGGTTATGCCCCGCGCTCCCGCCGCGGCCGCTGAACCCAATGAACTGATCGGGCCTGTCCCCAGCCGGGACGGGCCTGTTTTTGTGAACTGCGCCCCGGCGCAAGAAAGGAACGCTAAATGCCTGCAAAATTTGAACTGATCGCGCCCTGCTTCTTCGGCTGCGAGTCCACGGCCAACTTCGAGCTGCGTCGCATCGGCGCGGAGAACATCCGGGTCAGCGATGGCCGTCTGACCTTTGAGGGTGGTGCGGAGATGATCGCAGCCGCCAACCTCAACCTGCGCACCGTTGAGCGCGTCATGCTGCTGCTGAACACCTACCCGGCCTCCACCTTCGATGAGCTGTTCGATGGCGTGTACGCCATCCCCTGGGAGGAGCTGCTCCCTGCCGATGCGGCCTTCCCCGTCACCGGTTCGTCCCTGAACAGCCAGCTGACCAGTGTGCCCGCCTGCCAGAGCATCATCAAGAAGGCCGTGGTCAAGCGGCTGATGACCAAACACCACACCTCCGTTCTGCCGGAGACCGGTGCGGAGTATAAGATCCGCTTCATGCTGCGCAAGAACGTCTGCGAGATCATGCTGGACACCACCGGCGACGGTCTGCACAAGCGCGGCTACCGCCGCAACGCCATGGAAGCCCCCATCCGCGAGACGCTGGCGGCGACCATCGCCGACCTGGGCCGTGTCCGCCGCGACAGCCTTGTGGAAGACCCCTTCTGCGGCAGCGGCACCCTGCTCATCGAAGCGGCCCAGAAGGCCATGAACATCGCCCCCGGCCTGAAGCGCCGCTTTGCCGCCGAGCGGTACAGCTTCGTGCCCGCGTCCATCTGGGCGGAGCAGCGCCAGAAGGCTCTGGCCGAATCCAAGCTGGATGTCGGCTTTGAGGCCTTTGGCTACGACATCGACCCCGCCGCCGTGGCGCTGGCCAACGCCAACGCCAAGCTGGCCGGTGTGGAAAAGCGCTGCCACTTCGAGGTGGCCGATGTGGCAGCCTTTGAGGCCAGACCCGAAGCCATCGTCCTGACCAACCCCCCGTACGGCGAGCGGATGAGCACCATCGAGGGGGCCGCTCAGCTGGCCCGGACGCTGGGCCGCCAGATGGAAGCCCACCCCTGTGCAGGCGTCTACGCCATCACCGCCGACATGGAGTTCGAGAGCCATTACGGCAAGCGGGCCAACAAGCGCCGCAAGATGTACAACGGCATGATCCCCTGCCAGCTGTATATGTACTACGAGGCCCCGAAGTTTGAACACAAGGCGAAGCCCATGCCCAAACAGGGCTTTGACGGCAAGCGTTCCACCGGCCGTTTCGAGAAAAATAAACAAAAGTAATACTTTACAGCCGCACGGAACGGGGAAGTTTGGTGCGGCTGTTGCTTTTCCGGGGCTGACAAGGTGCGAATCTTTTACATTTCGTCAGTTGCATCCAAGAACGAAAAAAGGTATACTTGTACCATTGTAAGAACATGCAGCGCGAGGCTGCTGGAAAGGGAGGACGGCAATGGAAGGGCGCATGAGACCTTATCTTCCGGAGCTTACCATCCGCGATTATAACACATATCTGTGGTATCTGCGGGGGGTGCGCTGGCAGATGAGCCGCAGCTACGGGTTCTACTCCTGTCGGCTGCTGCAACACAACGGTGTGCTGTTCGCGCTTCTGGCGGACAGTCTGGCCGGCCGGCCAGCCACCTGCGTCAACCAGCGCCTGCCCGGCACACTCTGCTACAGGCAGATGATGTGCCAGACCCAGGGCATCCGCCTGGCGGCACAGGTGGAAGTGATGATGGGCTGGCATAAGCTGCAGGACCGCCGCTGGGACGAGCTGCCGCTCCGGAGCCAGCTGTTCCGCGCTGTGGACCACGCTCTCCTGCGCCGCGCCTACGAGAAGGCCGTGAACGAAAACCCTGCGCTGGAACGTTTATTTGGGCAGGAGCAGGCACAGGCTGTGGTCCAGATGAACCTGAACGCAAAGAATTACGGCGTGGCAGCGGAGCCGATGAGCAACATCTACGGTGCGCTCTACTCCACCCTCGCCACCGATGACCCCAGCCAGCGCAAGAGCATGCGCTACATCGGCAGCTGCATCGGGCGGGTGTTCTATCTGCTGGATAAGGCCAGCCGGGTGGAAAAGGACCGCAAGGTGGGCCGGTACAATGTGTTTCTGGTCAACGGCATCAATGAGAAGGATGCTGCCATGGAAAATGCCCGGCGGCAGGCGCTGGCCGCAGCGAACGATCTGGTCCGCGCCTACGGGATGCTGGACGTCAAGCTGAACAAGTCACTCATCGACAACATCATGATCCTCGGCCTGCGCCATGCGGTGGACCCGCTGGACGCCGGGAACCAGCCGGTGCGCTGGGAGCTGCCGTGAAGGGCCGCAGCAGCTGGGCTATGGCCTACTGCGGCATGGCGGCGGCGCTGAGCGTCGCGCTGATGCTGCTGGGGGCCGTGGTGCCGGTGCTGATGTTCATCGCACCGGCCGCAGCCAGCCTGCTCATCGCTACGGTCTGCATGGAGTGCGGCATGAAGATGGCCCTTACGGCCTACGGCGCGGTGAGCCTGCTCAGCCTGCTGTTCGTGCCGGACAAAGAGGTGGCCCTCGTCTTCGTCTTTCTGCTGGGGTACTACCCGCTGGTCAAGCCAAAGTTCGAACGCATCCGCCCGAAGCTGCTGCGGGGCGTGTGCAAGCTGCTGCTCTGCAATGGGGCACTGGCGGCGATGTACGGGCTGGTGCTGCTGCTCGTTCCGGCGGGCAGCATCTCGCAGGAGCTGCGCACCACAGCGTGGATCGTTTCGCTGAGCACACTGGCCATGGGCAATGTGGCCTTTCTGCTCTACGACCGGGCCATCCATAATCTATTGCAGGTCTACCGCCTGGTCTGGCAGCCAAGGCTGCATAAGATGCTGGGGAGGTGACCCTCTCAGGCAAAGCCAGCAGGCTTTGCCAGCTCTCCCAAAGGGAGAGCCATTGGCAGGCCGGTTTTGGCCGTGCTGAATGAGAAAGATATTGCGTTGTGAAAAAGCATCCGGGCTCCGCGACCGAGGTCAGCAACAGCTGCCAGGGAGAGCGGGGGCTGCTGCTTTACGACAGAACAGACCCATACGAACAGCAGGAGCTGCCCGAAATGCCAAGGGCGCCCCTTTGGGGGAGCTGGCGAGCGCAGCGAGACTGAGAGGGCATTGAAAGAAGGAATGTGGACTTTTTGTTGACACAAAGCGCCGGGCCACGCGGGTGACAGCCGTGAGGGTGACGAGGAGAGGAATCATCGAACGATTCGGCGGATGTTTCTCCGGTCGAACAGGCTATACCGATCGCAGCAAGGGGCAAAAAGCGGCAGCAATACCGTAACAGATCCCCTTTCACGCAAGCCATACAAAAACATAAACTGGAAGAGAAGCTGACAGCTGTTCTGTGCGCATGTTGAGCGCCGGGCTGTCGGTCTGGAGGTATTTTGTATGTGTGGCATTGTTGGTTATGTTGGCAAACGCAACGCGCAGAACGTTCTGCTGGATGGTCTGGAAAAGCTGGAGTACCGCGGCTATGACTCTGCCGGTGTCGCGCTGGCACTGGACGGCGGCATCCGCGTGGTCAAGAGCAAGGGCCGCCTGGCCGAGCTGCGCAAAAAGCTGGAATTGCAGGCCCTGGCCGAGAGCGGCTGCGGCATCGGCCATACCCGCTGGGCCACCCACGGCGAACCCAGCGATGTGAACAGCCATCCGCATTCGACGCCGCGTGTGAGCATCGTGCACAACGGCATCATTGAAAATTACGGCATCCTGAAAGAGCGGCTCATCGCGAAGGGCTACACCTTTGAGAGCGAGACCGACACCGAGGTGCTGGTCAAGCTCATCGACAGCTGCTACGAGGGCGAGCCGCTGCAGGCCATCCACGAGGCTTTGAGCATGGTGCGCGGCAGCTACGCGCTGGCCGTGCTCTTCCGGGATTTCCCGGATACCGTCTTTGCCGTCAAGCGGGAGAGCCCGCTCATCGTCGGCTGGGGCGAAGGGGAAAACTTCGTGGCGTCGGATATCCCGGCCCTGCTCAAGTATACCCGCCGCTACGGCGTTCTCGAAGAAGGCGACCTTGCCGTCGTGACGCGGGAGGGCATCCGCTTCTACAACGAGTTCGCCGAGCCGGTGGAGCGGGAGGTCCTGACCGCCGATTGGGACATGGAAGCGGCGGAAAAGGGCGGTTATCCGCACTTTATGCTCAAGGAGATCAACGAACAGCCCGCCGCCATCACGGCAACGGTCAGCCCCCGCGTGGAGAACGGCCTGCCCGACCTGCGCATCCCGGAGCTGTCGGATGAAAAGCTGCGGGGCATCGGCACCATCCATCTGGTGGCCTGCGGCACGGCCATGCACGCGGGCATGGTGGGCAAGGCGGCCATCGAGACGCTGGCCCGCGTCCCCGCTGAAGTGGACATCGCCAGCGAGTTCCGTTACCGCGACCCCATCTTGAACAAAAACGATCTGGTCATCATCATCAGCCAGTCGGGTGAGACCAGCGACACGCTGGCGGCTCTCAAGCTGGCAAAGAGCCGGGGCGTGCCGGTGCTGGCCATCGTCAACGTGGTGGGCAGCTCCATTGCCCGCGCGGCAGACTATGTGCTCTATACCTACGCCGGGCCGGAGATCGCGGTGGCCTCCACCAAGGCTTACATGGTGCAGATGTGTGTGCTGTATCTCTTTGCGCTGCGGCTGGCCTATGCGCGCGGTGCCCAGACCGAGGCCGAGACCCGCCGCCTGACCGCAGAGCTTCTCCGTGCCAGCGAGGTCATCAAGCCCCGTCTGGCCGACTGTGAACAGATCAAGTACCTGGCCAGCCGGTTCGTCAACACCCAGAGCTGCTTCTTCATCGGGCGCGGGTTCGATTATTCGCTTTCGCTGGAAGGCAGCCTGAAGCTGAAGGAGATCAGCTACGTCCACTCGGACGCCTACGCTGCCGGTGAGCTCAAGCATGGCACCATCAGCCTCATCACGGACGGTGTGCCGGTCATCGCGCTGGCCACCCAGAAAAAGGTCTACGAAAAGACCATCTCCAACGCCAAGGAGACCAAGAGCCGGGGCGCGAAGGTCCTGCTCTTCACGACGAAAGACGCCGTGGTGCCGGACGGTGTGGCAGACTATGTCGTCCGTCTGGACGATTACGACGACCTGCTCATGCCGCTGCAGCTCATCGTGCCGCTGCAGCTGTTCGCCTACTATATGGCTGTGCTGCGTGGCTGCGACGTGGATAAGCCCCGCAACCTGGCCAAGAGCGTGACCGTGGAATAAAAACAGACGCCTCCGGATGGAGTGTGCCCCTCCCATGGAACCGGGAGGGTGCGCAGATCGTCCGGAGGCGTTTTGAATGAGCAGCAAACAAAGGCCGTTCCCGTGCATTGTGCAGGGGAGCGGCCTTGCGTGTTTCAGCCTATTTCCACCCTCTCGCGGTGGGGTCCAGCATTTCGGCGGCAGAGTAGACCAGCGCGTTGCAGATGGCGGCGGCGACGTTGCTGCCGCCCTTGCGGCCCATGGCGGCGATGGCGGGGACGCCGTGGGCTTCGCAGGCGGCGAAGAGGATCTCTTTGCTTTCCACCACGTTCACAAAACCGACCGGCACCCCGATGACGAGCGCTGGCCGCAGCCCGGCCTCGATCTCTTCGGCGATGGTCAGAAGGGCTGTGGGGGCATTGCCGACGGCCAGGATGGCACCCGGATGCTCCTGCGCGGCCCGGTGCATGGAGGCCACAGCGCGGGTGGTCCCGGCGGCCTTGGCGGCAGCGGCGACCTCCGGGTCGGCCATGTAGCAGAGCGCCGCGCTGCCCACTTTGGCAAGGCCGGGCCGCGTGATGCCGGCCAGCGCCATGTTGGTGTCGGTGACGATGGGCGTCCCGGCCCGCAGGGCGGCGACTCCGGCGGCGACGGCACCTGGCGTGAAGCGCAGATTCCGGGCGTAATCGAAATCCGCCGTGGTGTGGATGACCCGCTTGACCACCGCAGCCGTTTCCGGCGGCGGGGTCAGGCCCAGCGTTTCCAGCTCGGCGGTGATGATGGAAAGGCTCGTCCGCTCGATGTCGGCGGGGAGATGATGCTGCGGTGTCATGTGCGGCTCCTTCCGTTCAGGCCCATTGCGGCGTAGAGGGCATCCAGATCCAGAGCGCTGCGCACTCCGTCGGCCAGTCGGTCGAACTGCTGCTGGCGGTATTGCTCCATCGGGATGAGCGCGGCACTTTCGGGGCGGATGCCCTTTCGTTTGCACAAAAATTCCACGAGTTTTTCGGTCAGTTCGCCGGTGTCAAAAAGGCCGTGCAGATAGGTGCCGAAAACATCGCCCTGCACACAGCCTTCGGGGTGGCCATCGGCCTGGGTGCAGAAGGGGAGGCCCTGCACCTCGGTGCGGCCGGTGTGGATCTCATAGCCCGTCAGCGCGGCCCCGGCAAACGGCCCGGCCGCGGCGGTGGCGTGGGTCTGGGTGCGGCGTTTTTGCTCAGTAAAGACGGTGCGGGTGGGCAGCAGACCCAACCCGCGCAGGGTCTGCGGACGGCCGCTCTCGCTGCCCATGGGGTCGGCCAGCGTTTCGCCCAGCATCTGATACCCGCCGCAGACGCCGAAGACCGGGGTGCCCCGCGCAGCCAGCTTGAGCAGGGCCGGTTCCAGACCGGACTGCCGCAGCCAGAGCAGGTCGTCGATGGTGTTCTTGGTGCCGGGCAGCAGGATCAGGTCGGGTGTGCCGAGGGTGCGCGCGTTTTGTACATACCGCACACCGAGCAGCGGGTGCTGTTCCAGCGGCATGAAATCGGTGAAGTTCGAGATGTGGGGCAGCCGGACGATGGCGAGGTCCAGCGGCTTGACCGCTTTGTCGGCATCCAGCCGTTCGGAGAGCGAATCCTCGTCCTCGATGTCCACCTTCAGGTAGGGCACGACGCCCAGCACCGTCAGATGGGTCTTCTCTTCCAGCATGGCAAGGCCGGGGCGCAGGATCTCGACGTCGCCCCGGAATTTGTTGATGATGAGCCCCTTGATGCGGGCGCGTTCGTCCGGTTCCAGCAGCGCTACGGTGCCGTACAGCTGGGCAAAAACGCCGCCCCGGTCGATGTCGCCCGCCAGAAGCACCGGTGCGTCCACGAGCCGGGCGAGGCCCATGTTCACGATGTCGTCGGCCTTCAGGTTGATCTCGGCGGGGCTGCCGGCCCCCTCGATGACGATGATGTCCACATCCTCGGCCAGGCTGTTGTAGGCGGCGAGGATGTCCGGAATGAGCGATTTTTTCATCTTGAAGTAGGCGGCGGCGGGCATCTGGCCCCGCACCTCGCCGTTCACGATGACCTGACTGCCCACATCGCTGCTGGGCTTGAGGAGGATGGGGTTCATCCGGACATCCGGCTCAATGCCGGCCGCCTGGGCCTGCACCACCTGCGCCCGGCCCATTTCAAGCCCGTCGCGGGTGACGAAGCTGTTCAGCGCCATGTTCTGGCTCTTGAAGGGGGCCACGCGGTAGCCGTCCTGCGCAAAAATGCGGCAGAGCGCCGCGCACAGCAGGCTTTTGCCCGCGCCGCTCATCGTGCCCTGGACCATGATGCACCGGGCTTTGCTCATGAAAACACCTCCGAAAGGGTCTGGAGCAGCTGCTCGTTTTCCGCCGCCGTGCGCACGGCGGTGCGGTACCAGCTGCCGTCAAGGCCCGGATAATTTGCGCAGCTGCGCAGAACGACGCCCTTCTGCCGCAGGGTCTCGCCCAGCGTTTCGGGGCCTTGGAACAACAGGTAATTGGCGCGCCCATCCAACACCCGCAGCCCCAGAGCCCGCAGGCCGGAGGCCAGCAGGGGCCGCTGCGCCGCGATGAGGGCGCGGACTTGCTCCACGTAGGCGGTCTCGTCCAGCGCGGCCAGCCCCGCCGCCTGCGCCAGGCTGGAAACAGCCCAAGGCTGGCCGGTGTGCTGCATGGCGTCCAGCAGGGCCGTGTCCGAGCTCAGAGCGTACCCCAGCCGGACGCCTGCCATGCCGTACAGTTTGGTGAAGGCTTTCAGGATCAGAAGATCGCCGCTGCCCAGCAGCGGCTTTGCGGTCAGCTGCGCATGGTCGGGCAGAAAATCGAGGAAACATTCGTCCAGAACGAGCAGTGCCCCGCAGGCGGTGCAGCGCTGCAGGATGCGGGCCACGAGATCCGGCGGGGTGAGCTGGCCGGTGGGGTTGTTGGGCTGGCAGAGGAAGACGAGGTCCACCCGGTCGTCGATGGCGGAGAGAAATGCTTCCGGCACCGCAAAATCGTCTGCCGCCTGTAAGATGAAGCGCTTCACCGTGCAGCCGACGGTTTCGAGTGCGGCGGCATATTCGGCGAACGTGGGGGCGGTGACCAGCGCCCGGCGGGGCTTTTTGGCCCACACCAGCCGGAAGATGAGGTCGGCCGCGCCGTTGCCGCAGAGGATGTGGTCTGCGGGCACACCCTCGTGCAGGGCGAGCTTTGCCCGCAGTTCCCGGCAGAGCGGGTCCGGGTAGCGGTCTGCGGTGGGGAGTGCCGCCGTGATGGCCTTTGCCACCCCCTCCGGCAGGCCCAGCGGGCTCACGTTGGCCGAAAAGTCCAGCGCGTCCCGCCCGAACTGTGCCCGGTATCCGGCCCAGTCGCCGCCGTGTACCAAGTTTTCCATGGGTCGTCTCCTTACATGAATCTACAGACCGCCAGCCGGATTGCCAGCCCGATGGCCAGTGCCAGCAGGCTTTCGGCATACATCATCCGGTTGGCGCGGCGGATATCCTCCGGCTCAATGGGCCGCAGAGGGTCGCCGATGGTGGGTTTGTCATAATATTCGCCAAAGTAGCAGGCGGGCCCCGCCAGCTGGACGCCCAAAGCCCCGGCGCAGGCGCTTTCGGTCTGGGCGCTGTTGGGGCTGGCATGGTTCCGGCGGTCCCGCCGCCAGATCTTCCACGCGCCCGAAGCGCTGTTCCCGGTAAGCGCCGCCGCAGCGGCCCAGAGCAGCCCGGCGATCCGGCTGGGCAGATAGTTCGCCGCATCGTCCAGTTTGGCGGCGGCGCGGCCGAAATAAAGATATTTCTCGTTTTTGTAGCCGAGCATGCTGTCCATCGTGTTGATGGCCTTGTAGGTCAGGGCCAGCGGGGCACCGCCCAGCAGCATATAGAGCAGCGGCGCGATGACGCCGTCGCTGGCGTTTTCGGCCACGGTTTCCACGGCGGCTTTGGTCACGCCCTCCAGCGTCAAATTCTGGGTGTCCCGCCCCACGATGCGGCTCACGGCCCGGCGGGCGGCGGGCAGGTCCGGCTTGATAAGCTCCCGGTAGACGTGGGTGCTCTCCTGCGCCAGCCCCTTTGCGGCCAGCGCCTGCCCGCACCAGAACATCTGCACGGCCAGCCCCAGCCAGGGGCTGAGCGCTGCGGCCCCCAGGCAGACGAGGCTCGTCAGCAGGAAGGTGCCCACCGGCAGGCAGAACGCCAGAATGGCACCGCCCAGCAGTTCGCCCTGCGGCGTCCGGGGCAGGCGGGCCCGCAGCCGCTGTTCCAGTGCGGAGATGGCCCTGCCCATGTACACCACGGGGTGGGGGAGCCACGCCGGGTCGCCAAAGAGAAGATCCAGCACGAACCCGCCCAAAACAGCTGCTCCGATCATTCTGCCGCCTCCTTTGTGTATTGCACGGTGCGCACGAGGTGGAGCACCCGCTGTTCGGCCCAGTCGCGGGCATCCAGCAGATAGCCGCCCGCATTCGGGGCGCACCAGTGGTAGTAATCTGCATGGGGCAGGGCATAGCGCTCCATGGCGGCCATCTGGGTGCCGCCGTGGGCCAGGATGACGAGGGACTCCTCGCCGTCGGCAAGGGCCTGGTCCACCAGTGCGGAGAACGCCTTGCAGACCCGCTCGGAGAAGACCGCCTTCGTCTCACCGTCGGGGCAGGGGCTTTCGCAGTTGGCGTTCACCCAGGCGAGGTAATCCGGGTCGTGCTCCATCTCGATGAAATTCCGCCCCTCAAAGCTGCCAAAGCACATCTCCTGCAAATCGCGCACCTCCACGAGGTCGGCGTCTGGGAAGAGCACCTCGGCGGTCTGGCGGGTGCGGCAGAGCGGGGTGATGTAGACCGTCCGGGGCCGGAGGTCGGCCTGGCGGAGCTGGGCCCGCCCTTCGGGCGAGAGCGGGATGTCCCGCTGGCCCTGATAGCGCTTTTCGGCATTGTAGGCGGTCAGGCCGTGGCGCAGAAGATAGATCAGCATGGGGGAAGTTCTCCTTTCAGGACGGTGGGCAGGCCGCAGAACATCTGGACCACACAGTCGGCCCGCGCGGCCAGCAGGCAGGCCAGCCGCCCGGCGGCTTCCCGCGCGGCGCGTTCGGCTGCGTCCATGGGCACGACACCGCCGCCCACCTCTGTGGCGAGGACGAAATCATACGCGGCGAGGCGGTCTGCAAGGCTTTCCAGATCCTCCGCCGCTGCGGCCAGCTCCTGCACATCGGTGATGCGGGTGCCGGGGAAGTTCTGCGCAAAGGTGCGTTTGCCGCTGTACAGCGGCCCGGTGATGAAGATCATAACAGCCCTCCCCATTGGCAGGCGGCCAGTGCCGCCAGCATCCAAAGCTCCGCTTTCTGCAAAAACCATCCGGCCAGATCGCCGGTGATGCCGCCGAATTGCCGATCAGAAACAACACGATAGCGCCAAAAAACAAGAAGCGCCGCAAGGACGAGCGCCCCGCCGCCCAGCAGCACCAGCGCAGCGCTGAGCAGGCCCGCCAGAACCAGCAGCACACTGCGGACGGCCTTGCGGTCTGCGGCCGAAGCGAACGTGTGGGCAAGGCCGGTGTTCCTGGCCAGCGGGAAGGAGGCGATGGCCAGGCCCGAAAGCGTCCGCTCCAGCACCAGTGCCAGCGTCCAGCAGAGGCCGATGCGCGGCGTGAACTGCACGGCGGTGCACAGCGCGAAATAAGCCAGAAAATAACTGCACAGCCGGATGACGGCAAAGGCCCCGCAGTGGGGGTCTTTCAGGATCTCCAATTTCTTTTCCCTGCCGCCGTAGCTGGAAAGGGCGTCGCAGGTGTCGGCGTAGCCGTCCAGATGGATGCCGCCTGTGACCCAGACGGGGATGAGGCAGAACCCGCCCGCTCGGACGAGTGCCGGGAGCGGCAGTGCCCCGCACAGGCACCACAGGGCTCCGCACACCGCGCCGATGAGCGGGAACGCGCACATCGCGTAGCGCATGTTCTTTTCGTTCCAGTCGAACTGCGGCACCGGGATGGCTGAAAACATGGCAAATGCCACGGCAATGGTCTGCAAAACGATCATGACGGGCCTCCTTTATGATAGACCGGGATGCCGCACACCACCCGCACCACTGCATCGGCGCGGGCCGCAAGGGCGTTGTTGACCTGCGCCAGAGCCTTCAGATACCGGTCGGTGTCGCCCGCGTAGTTTGCCCCGCCGCTGAACACTTCGTTCGAAACGACGACGAGGTGTTCACATTGCGCGGCCAATTTGTCCAGACCGTCCAGAATGGCCGAAGCGGCGGCTTCGCCCGCCCCGGCGGGGTCGTAAAGCTCGTTGGCGGTCAGGTTGCCGAGATCTTCCAGCAGGGCGGTGCCCCGCGCGGGCAGGCGCACCACGCCCAGATGCAGGGGGCACTCCAGCGTCTCGAACTGCTTTTCCGCCCGCATCCGGCGGTGCTTTTCCACCCGTGCGGCGCACTCGGCGTCCCATACCTGCATCGTGGCAAGGTAATAGCGCGGGAGCGCGGTCTGCAGCACAAGGCGTTCGGCGTATTCGCTTTTTCCGCTGGCTGCGCCGCCGACCACCAGCGTCAGCATTGGGGGGTATACGGCGGGATGCCGCCCTCCGTGAAGGAATAGCAGTGGTCGTAGACCGCCAATGCCAGATCCCACAGCGGGAGCGAGGCCACAGCCCCGGTGCCCTCGCCGAGGTGGAGCCCCGCCGTCAGGAGCGGGGCCTTGCCCAGCGCATCCAGCACCAGCCGGGCCGCAGGCTCGGTGGAACAGTGGCTGGCGAACACGGCTTTGGCGGCGGCGGGGCAGAGCCGCACCGCGCACAGGGCCGCCACCCCGCTGATGAAACCATCCATCAGGATGGGCAGGTCTTCCAGTGCGCCGCCAAGGAAGACCCCGCACAGCCCGGCGATGTCAAAGCCGCCCAGTTTGGACAGCACGTCCAGCGGGTCGGCAGCATCGGGCTGGTTGCGGGCGATGCCGCGCCGGATGGCGTCCAGCTTGCGGGCCAGCCCGGCGTCGGAAAGGCCCGCGCCCCGCCCGGTCATGACCTCGACGGGCTGGCCGAGCAGGACTGCCGCCACAGCGCTGGACGTGGTGGTGTTGCCGATGCCCATCTCGCCGGTGGCGAGCAGCTGGCACCCCTGTGCCTTCTGTGCCCGCACCAGTTCGATGCCCGCCGCGATGGCCTCCACAGCCTGGGTGCGGGTCATGGCGGGGCCTTGGGTGAAGTCTGCCGTTCCGGTAGCAATGCGGCGGGAGATGACGCCCGGCACCGGGGCACCTGCCATGCCCATATCCACCGGCACGACCTCGCAGCGGGCCGTTTTTGCCATCTGGCAGACGCTCGTCCGCCGCGCCGCTAGGTTTTCGGCCACGGCGCGAGTCACGCTCTGGTCAGTCTGGCTCACGCCCTGGGCTACGACGCCGTTGTCCGCGCAGAGCACGAGGACGGCCCGGCGGTCAAAGGCGAGCTGCGCCGTGCCGGTCAGGGCGGCGGCATCTTCCAGCAGGGTCTCCAGTGCGCCCAGCCCACCCAGCGGCTTGGCCAGGCTGGCCCAGTGGGCGTGTGCGGCCGCGCGGGCGGTCTCGCTGGGCGGGGTGATGGCGGTAAGAAGCTGTTTCAGTTCCGGTTCGGTCATGGGGTCTGCTCCTTCTGGCGATTGAGTACGGCGGCTTCCACGAACCGCCGGGGCAGGGGGGTGCCTGCCCAGTACAGATGCGGAAAACCCGCATAGAGATGTTCATTGGCAAAGCCGCAGGCCCAGCTGCGGCCATTGGCTTTTGCGGCGGTCAACGCCGTGCCGTTCGCGGTCGAGTCCCAGTGGTGGAACTCGTGGGCGGGGAAGGACTCTCCGGCGCGGAACAGCAGGCTGTCGGCGCGGGCGGTCAGCTCCGTGTACCCGAACCGCACCAGCCGCCCGACCGGGAAGCCGCTGCCCGGCAGGACGCCCGCCATGGGCCAGACGGCACCGTCGGCGTCTTCGAGCGTCTGCCCCAGATAGAGGAAGCCGCCGCACTCGGCCACGGTGGGCAGACCGTGCTCCACGGCCTGCCGCACAGAGGCCCGCATCGAGCGGTTCTCGCTCAGCGGCCCTGCGTATAGTTCCGGGTAGCCGCCCGGCAGATACAGCCCGCCAAGCTCCGGCGGAAGGGCCGCATCGTGCAGGGGGCTGAATGGGACAAGCTCGGCCCCGGCGGCGGTCAGGGCCTCCAGCGTTTCGGCGTAGGCAAAGCAAAAGGCTTCGTCCTGCGCAACGGCGATGCGGGTGCGCGCCGGGGCGCGGGCGGCAGGCTGAGCCAGCGGTGCAGGCCGGTCGGTCAGGGCCTGGAACTGCACCCAGTCCAGCACCAGCGCATCCGCAAGAAGGGCGATCTTTTGCTGAAGCCCGGCGATCTCCCCGGCGGTCTTCAGCCCCAGATGGCGGCTCTCGATGGACGCCTCCGGCAGGCGGGGCAGATGCCCCAGCACCGGCAGGCCGGTCTCGCGTTCCAGCATCGGTTTGAGCATTTTGTACAAAGCCGAGGTGCAGTCATTGAGCAGAACGCCGACGATGCGGCTGGGGGTGCGGAACGTTTTCAGCCCGTTGATCTGCGCGGCCAGGGTCAGACTGGCCCCTTTGGCCGGGACGACCAGCAGCACCGGCAGGCCCAGCGTGTCGGCCAGATGCCAGGCGCTGGCTGTGTCGGTCACGCCGCCCAGACCGTCGTAAAAGCCCATGGCCCCCTCGCACACCGCCGCCCCGTGCCCGGCGGTACCCTGTGCATAAAGGGCGCGCACGGTATCCGGTGCGGAGAAAAAGAGGTCGAGGTTGTGGCTCTCGACCCCCAGCACGGCCCGGTGGAACATGGGGTCGATGTAGTCCGGCCCGCTCTTGAACGCGCAGGGGTCGGCCCCGCGCCGCTTGAGCGCGGCCAGCAGCGCACAGGTCAGGGTGGTCTTGCCGCTGCCGGAACAGGGCGCTGCGACGAGAAATTGCATCATTTGCATTCACCTGTGATGAGGAAGATGGGGTTGTTGGCCATCAGCAGATGCAGCCGGCCCGCCGGTTTTGTGCGGCTGACGGCGATCTGGGTGACTTCGGCGGTGAGCCCCCGCGCCGTCAGGGCCGCAACGGCGGCGCTCAGCGTTTCCAGCGCGATGGCGGAGATGCAGAGGCGGGCCTGCGGGTTTTTGGCCAGCACAGCGTCCACCACGGCCTCCATGCTGCCCTTGGTGCCGCCGAGGAAAACGGCGTCCGGGGCGGGCAGAGCTTCCAGCGCCTGGGGGGCTTTCCCCTCGATGAGGGTCAGATTCCAGGCTGCGAAACGCTCCCGGTTCTTCCGGATCAGAGCGCAGGCCTCCGGGTCGCATTCCACGGCATAGACCCGCCCGCGCGGGGCGGCAAGGGCCAGTTCCACACTGACACTGCCGGTACCGGCCCCCACATCCCACAGCGTGTCCGTGGGGCGGACGGCCAGCTTTGCCAGCGCGGCAGCACGGACTTCCTGCTTCGTCATGGGGACGTCACCCCGGAGAAAGGCTTCGTCCGGGAACCCGGCACAGCGCTGGGGCGGCTGGGGCAGATGTTCGATGAGCAGAACGCTCAGGGATGCCGTGCTTTTTTGCGAAACTTCCTGCGCGGTGCCGAAGAAGATCTTCTCCTCCGGTGTGCCGAGCTGTTCGCCGACCAGCGCATGGGCCTGCCCCAGCCCGGCGGCGGTCAGGGTGCCGCAGAGGGTGGCAGGGGTCTCGGAGCCGCCGGTCAGGAAGAAGACCGGTCGGCCATCCGCCGTCAGGCACTCGGCCACCGGGTCGCAGGCACAGCCGTGGGCGGAGACGAGTTTCCAGTCCTGCCAGGGGCGGCCGACCGCCGCCGCGAGCAGCTGGACGCTGGAGATGCCGGGCAGGACGCGGCAGGAGATGCCGCAGGCCCGCAGCATGGGCAGAAGCCCGGAAGCCCCGGAATAAAATCCGGTGTCGCCGCTGTAAAGCAGGGCTGTGTCTCCCTCCGGATGCTCCGCAAGGCAGGTCAGGATCTCCTCCGGCTTGTACAGCGCCTTCCGGTGTTCGGTGCAGCCGTCCGGCAGGTGCTCCAGCAGCCGCCGGGCGCCTAAAATGAGGTCGGCCTGTTGCAGGGCCGCAAGCCCTTCGGCGGTCAGGGAGCCGGACAGCCCGGCCCCCATTCCAATCAGTGTGACCATGCCAGCACCTCCTTGCAGCGGGTCAGGATCTGTTCCGCCGTTTCGCCCTGCTCTGCGGGGCGGCGGAGGACGATGAGCTGTGCGCCGGTGTCCTGCGCGGCCTGTGCCTTCTCGGCAAAGCCGCCTGCTGCACCGCCGTCCTTCGTGACGAGGAAGCGGATGTGGAACTGTTCCAGCAGGGCCCGATTCAGCGCATAGGAGAAGGGGCCCTGCATCGCGATGATGTTTTTGTGGGGGATGTGCGCGGCCTCGCAGGCTGCGATGCCCTCCGGGGTGGGCAGCACACGGGGAAACAGGCGGGCAGGCTCGATGCCGGAAAAGGCCGCGAGCTCCTTGGCCCCGGTGGCCAGCAGGAGATTGCCGCAGGTGTTTGCAAGAAACTCTGCCGCGTGTGCGGCCGACTGAAAGACCATGCTCCCCGCCGGGAGCGGGCTTTCGGCCCGGAGCAGGCGGTGGTATTCGATGCAGGCGGTTTTACACGCAGACCGGATGTTTTTGGTGGCGTCCACCGCATAGGGATGGGTGGCGTCCACGCAGAGGGCAGCCCCCTGCAGCAGGGTGGTCATTTCCTCCGGCGTCAGCCGCCCGCAGTGGACGGTGACACCCTGCAAACGGCCCTGCTCTTCGGCTCCCAGCGGGGTCGCTACGCTGACGAGGACTTCGGCCCCCTGCGCGGCCAGCTGGCGGGAGAACAGACGGCCCTCGGTGGTGCCGCTGAACACGACGATCTTCATGCGCGGTACCCCCTCGGTGTGACCATCTTTCCGCCCAGCTGCCGGGTGGCGGCGTTGCCGATGAAGACGGTGGTGAACATATCCACCGGGGCGGTTTCCAGTTCCGCCAGGGTCAGGATGCGGTGGGCCTGCCCCTCGCGCCCGATGTTCCGCACCAGCCCGCAGACGGTCTGCGGCGGTTTGCCGTGGTCCAGCAGGATGCGGACGGCTCTGGCCAGATAGTCCGGCCTGCCCTTGGAAGAAGGATTGTACAGTGCGACGCAGAAATCGCCCATCGCTGCCGCCGCCAGCCGCCGCTCGATGACGGCCCAAGGGGTTAGCCGATCCGACAGGGAGATGACGCAGAAATCGTGGGCCAGCGGGGCACCCAGCACGGCCCCGCCGCTGAGAGCCGCCGTCAGGCCGGGCACCACCTCCACGGCGACCTCCGGGAACTGCCCGGCCAGCTCCAGCAGGGGGCTGGCCATGCCATAGACCCCGGCGTCGCCGGAGCAGACCAGCGCAACGGCTTTGCCGTGCCGGGCCGTTTCCAGCGCCCAGCGGCAGCGGTCGATCTCCTGGGTCATGCCGGTGGAGTAATATTCTTTTTCCGGGAAATAGGGGCGCACAAGGTCCAGATAGACCGTATAGCCGCACAGCACCTCGGCTTGCGTTAAGGCGCTCTGCGCCTGTGCGGTCAGAAACTGCGGGCCGCCGGGGCCAAGCCCGACCACAAAAACGGTGTTCGTCATGAAAGAACCCTCCAATCTGGGGCAAAGGTGGAAAGGGCCAGCGCAAAGGTCACGCCGCCGCCCGCCTGTTTGGGGATGCGGATGCTCCCGCCGGACGCCAAAACGGCTGCCCGCTCGCAGACATTGTCCACACCGGTGACGTTCCGGACAAAGGCAGAAGGGGTAAAACTGCCGGGGGCGGTCTGCAGCGCTTCGGCAGAGAAGAACGAGAGGCCCCACCGGTGCGCCGCGCAGAACGCAAGAAGCCCGGCCTCGTTCTGCTTCAGGTCGATGCTGGCGGCGGCCGCGATGCACTGCGGGGCCAGTGTGTGGGCGGCACAGAAGGCGGAAAAGGCGGCTTCCAGCTGCTCTGCCGTCGTCCCGCGCCGGCACCCGATGCCCAGCACCCCGATGCGCGGGGTCAGATGCAGGGCATTCCCGGCGGGGGAGAGGGTCAGGGCAAAGTCGGCAGCTTCCGGCGCTGGTGCTGCATTCACCCCGGCCGGGGCCGGGCCTGCGATGGGAAACTCCGACCAGAATAAGACCGGCTCCCCGGCCAGCAGTTTCCCGCTGACGGTCTTGATGCGTTCGGGTTCCAGCACCCGGCAGTTGTGATGCCTTGCCCACTCGTCCACGGCAAAGAGGCCGTGGGCATCGGTGGCCGTGGTGATGACCGGGACGGCCCCGCAGAGGGCCGCGATGGCCCGCGCCAGATCGTTGGCACCGCCCAGATGGCCGGACAACAGCGGCACCGCAAAGTGTCCGCATTCGTCCACGACCACGACCGCCGGGTCGCTGGCCTTGCTGCGGCAAAACGGCGCGATGGCCCGCACCGCAATGCCCACGGCCCCCACAAAGATCAGGGCCTCGTTTTGGGCAAACGCGGCGGCGGTCCACTCTGCCAGCGAAGGCCCGCCGTGCCCGCAGCGGGTCACAGGGCCGGGTAGCGCGCGCGCCAGTGTTTCTGCCAGCGCCAGCCCGGTCCCGGTAAAGGCGGCATAGGCGCGGCTCATGCGTCGGCTCCTTTGCGGAACTCGGTCGTGAAGGCGGGGTCGTAGAGTCGGCTGCGCTCATACCGGGTGCCGAGGAAGTCGCCCACCACGATGAGCGCGGTCTTGGTGATGCCCGCCGCATGGACGCTTTCGGCCAGCGTTCCCACGCTGCACCGCACGATTTTTTCTTCCGGCCAGGTGGCTTTGTAGACCACGGCGGCAGGCGTTCCGGGGGTGTAGGCCCCCTGCAGCAGAGCCTCCTGCACCTTGTCAACGAGGCCGATGGAGAGGAAGATGACCATCGTGGCCCCGTGGGAAGCGAGGCGGGCCAGCGTTTCCCGTTCGGGCACCGGGGTGCGGCCCTCCATCCGGGTGATGATAACCGTCTGGCTGACGGTGGGCAGGGTGTACTCGGCGTTCAGTGCGGCCGCCGCGCCGCAGAAGCTGGAAACGCCGGGCGTGTCATCGTAGGCGATCCCGTCGGCATCCAGCGCATCCATCTGCTCCCGGATGGCCCCGAACAGGCAGGGGTCGCCGGTGTGGAGCCGCACGGTGGTCTTGCCGGCGGCTTCCATCTGCCGCAGCACGCCGAGCACCTGCTCCAGCGTCATCTCGGCGCTGTTGTAGATGGCGCAGCCCGGCTTTGCCAGCCCCAGCAGGGCCGGGTTGACAAGGCTGCCTGCATAAATGATGCAGTCGGCCCCCTGCAACAGGGCCGCGCCGCGCTGGGTGATGAGGTCCGGTGCGCCTGGCCCGGCACCAACAAAATGTACCATATTATCGCTCCTTCCAGTCGTTCAGGATCTGTGCCGCCGTTGCGGTCTGGCCCAGCGGGCCGTGCTGGTTCGAAAAGAGGATGGCACCCACCCGGAACGCCCCGGCGGCGCGGCGGTCCAGATGGAGCTGCACCGCCGCCAGCAGGCTTTCCAGCACCGGGGCGCGGAGGCCTGCCGCATCCAGAAGGTCGAGGCAGGCGTCGGTGGTGGCGGCTTCGAACAGGGCGCGGCAGGTCTCCCGGCTGGCCCCGCAGAGGGCGGCGTGGGTGCAGAACAGCTCGGTGCGGCAGTCCGCCGTGTGGGAGTGAGTGTTCATGATGCCGCCCGCCAGCTTGCAGAGCTTGCCCACATGACCCACGAGCAGCACGTCCTCAAACCCGGCAGAAGCGGCCATATCCAGCGTGTCGCCGATGAAATTGGAGGTCTTGACGACCGGGATGGAAGCAAACTCCGGGTAGGCCGTGCCGAGGTAGTCCAGCCCATAGTTGCCGGGGGCCAGGATGAGCCGCCGTGGCCCGACAGCGGTTTGGACGCGCAGCGCCGCCTGGTTCATTTCCAGCTGGATGGTGTCCAGAATGGCCTGCTGGCTCATGGGCTCCACGATGCCGCTGGTGCCGAGGATGGACAGCCCGCCTGCGACCCCGATGTGGGGGTTGAAGGTGCGCCGGGCCACCTCTTCGCCGCCCGGAATGGAGAGGGTCACGGCAAAGCCGCCGGTGTAGCAGACCGTTTCGGCCTCCCGCTGCAGGGCCTCGGCGATCATCCGGCGGGGGACGTGGTTGATGGCGGCTTCGCCTACGGGCTGGTCCAGCCCCGGCCGGGTCACCCGGCCTACGCCCGGCCCGCCCGCGATGCGGACTTCCGTGGTGCCGGGCAGCAGCTCCACCGTGGCGACGATGGGCAGGCCGGTGGTCACATCCACATCGTCGCCGCCGTCCTTTTCAATGGCGCATTCGGCCCCCGGCTCGGCGCGGCGGCAGAACAGCGGGGCTACCTCCACGACGATGCCCTTCGGTGTGCGCAGCGCCACCGTCTCCGGGGCTTTTCCGGTCAGCAGCAGCCGGGCCGCGCCCGCCGCGCCCAGCGCTGCACAGGTGCCGGTGGTGTAGCCGCAGCGCAGCAGTTTCTGCCCGCTGCGGACGTAGTGCTCGAATCTTGGCTTCGCAGGCTTCGGGGGACCGAACAGCGTTTCGTACTGCTCCCGGCTCAGGCGGTAGAGGGTCTGGAGGTTCTCCGGCGCAAAAGCCTCCTGGGGCATCAGAACGCCGGAGACGCCCTGCGGGGAGACGCAGACCACGGCATCCGCGATCTTCTGCGCCATGTCCAGCTCGTGCAGGCTGACGAGGACGGCAAGGTGCTGTGTGTGGGCCAGTGTTTGCAGGATGCTCAGCAGCTCGATCTTGCCCTTGATGTCCAGAAAAGACGTCGGCTCGTCCAGCAGGATGACCTCCGGCTGCTGGCAGATGGCGCGGGCCAGCAGGATGCGCTGGCGCTGGCCGTCGCTGATGCAGTTGAAGTCCCGCTCCGCGAGAGCGGAAGCTCCCACCAGAGCCAGCGCGTCGTGCACGGCCTGCCGGTCTGCCTCGGAGAGGAGGCCCAGCCGCCCGGTGTAAGGGATGCGCCCGGCTGCGGCAAACTCGAAGCAGGTGGTCAGCTCGGTGCGGCGGGTGTGGGGGAGCATGAGGGCGAGCCGCTGTGCGCGGGCGCTGCCGGTGTAGGCGGTCAGATCCTGTCCGTCCAGCAGCACCGCGCCGCCCATGGGGGCCAGTTGGCCCGCCAGTGTTTTGAGCAGGGTGGATTTGCCCGCGCCGTTCGGCCCGATGAGGGTCAGGATCTGCCCTGGTCGGACGCCCAGCGCGATATGCTCGGCCAGCGGTGCTTTGCCGTAGCCGACGGCGAGGTCCTGTGCCTCGCAGGAAAATTCGTTCATCGTGCACCCTCCTGATTCCGGCGGATGAGCAGCCAGATGACCACCGGTGCGCCGAACACCGCCGTCACGGCGCTGATGGAAAGCTCGGTGGGGGCGAACAGGCTGCGGGCGATGAGGTCGCACAGCAGGCAGAACGCCGCCCCGCCCAGGCAGCAGCCCGGCAGGACGAACAGCGGCCGGGCGCTGCCCAGCAGCTGCTTGACGAGGTGCGGCACCGCGATGCCCACAAAGGAGATCGGCCCGGCAAAGGCCGTGACGCAGGCGGCCAGCAGGCTGGAGAGCAGCACCAGTGTGCGGGAGAACCGCTTGACGTTGACGCCGACGCTCTGGGCGTAGGCCTCGCCCATCTGGTAGGCGGACATGGGTTTCGACAGGCAGAACGCTGCCGCCAGCGCGGGCAGCACCACGAGCGCCGCCGCCCGGACATTGCCCCAGGTCATGCCGGAAAAGCTGCCCTGCGACCAGTTGTGGAGGTTGACGATGTTCGAGTCCTGCGCAAAGGCTACCACAAATTCGGTGATGGCCGAGCAGATGTAGCCGATCATGACGCCGCAGATGACCAGAATGCTCATCCGCTGCACCCGGCGGGAGACCGCCAGCACAAAGGCCATGGCCGCCATGGCCCCCGCGAACGCGGCCAGGATGAGGGTGAGGGAGCTTGTGAGCAGCCCCTGGTTCAGGAACACCACCATGACCAGCGCCACCGCCAGCTTGGCCCCGCTGGAAATGCCCATGACGAAGGGCCCGGCGATGGGATTGGCGAAAAAGGTCTGCAACAGATAGCCCGCCGCCGAGAGCGCTGCGCCCAGCAACATGACCATCACGGCGCGGGGCAGGCGCAGCTGGGTGATGATGCGCACCGAGAGCGCGTCCTGCCCGCGGCCCAGCAGGGCCGAAAGCACGGCCTCCGGCGTCAGTGCCACGCTGCCCCAGAAGAGATTGGCGGCAAAGAGCACCGCCAGCAGAACAGCCAGGATGCCATAGGAGAAGAGGAGGCGTTTTTGGGTAGTCATGCGGGTCCTTTCTGGGGAAGTTACGTCACCGGTGTCAGGAAGTGCAGGCCGTCGGGGGCGTCCTCGGTCAGAACGCGGTGCAGGTCGATCACAAAATCGGCCAGCTCCATGCTCTGCTGAAAAAAGCTCTGGGTGGTGCACCAGACGTTCCCGCTCTGCACGGCCCGGAAGTCGGCCAGCAGGGCACATTTTGCCACCAGCTCGTCGATGGTGGCGACCATACCCTCGATGGTGCTGTTGTAGATGAGAACATCGGCGTCCTTTGCCCCGGCGTAGAAATCCTCCAGCGGGAGGTTCATGGTGGAAAGGTTATTGCCGCTGTCGGTCAGGTCGGAGAACACATAATCGGCCCCGGCCAGCCCGATCATCTGGGCCACATAGTCGCCGCCCTTGCGGACGTTGGCGAGGTTGTTGGCCGTGATGGAGAAGAACGCACAGGTCTTGCCGGTGGGGGCCTGCTCCAGAAGCGGCTGGATGCGCTCCACCTGCTTTTGGAACACCTGCTCGGCAAGGGTCTCCCGGCCCAGCAGGATACCCCAGAACTTGATCCACTCCATCCGGGCCAGCGGACTGCTCTCGTAGCTGGAGCGCTCCACCACCACCGGGATGCCGAACCGTTCCAGCTGCTCCTTGACCTCCGGTGTGTGGAGGATCATCGTGTTCTCGATGGCAAGGCCGCAGTTGGAAGCGAGGATCTGCTCATAGTCCGGGGCGCTGTACTTGCCCGCGTAGGCGATGCGCCCGGCCTCCATGGCAGCTCTGGCTTCGTCGAGATGCCAGCCGGCGGCCTGGGTGCCGGAGAGGGTAATGCAGTCCAGCGCGTCCAGATGGAGGAACAGGTCCATCACCGAGGTGGAGACGAGATAGATATTCTGCACCGGCTGGCGCAGGGCCGTGACTCCGGCGGGCAGGCCGTCCACCTCGGCGGCGTCTTCCGGCAGGACGAGGAGCTGTTCCCCCGACCCGGTCAGGGTCAACAGGGTAGAACCGCCTTCGTAGCAGTCGGCGGTGAACTGCCGGGCGTAGTCCAGCGGATAGGCGTGGTCGAACACCAGCGCCTCCGTGTTGGCCGGGGCCGTCTGCTTTGCCGCACAGCCCGCCAGCAGAAGCGCAGAGGCGGGGAGCGCTTTTAAGAATTGTTGTCTGGTCAGTTTCATGGTATCAGCCTTGCGCCTTCGAAGGTGCGCGGACAACAGCTGCCCCACAAAGGGGGAGCCGTTACGCCAGCGTGAACGTCAGGGTGTATTCGATCTCGTGCGGGGTGCTCATGGCCACGGTGTCGGCCGTGACGGAGAGGGGCGTGCCCAGCGCGGCAACGGGGATCACGAAGGTGGAGTTGCCCTCGGTGTTGGTGGGCAGATACTTCTCGCCGTCCACGATCATGTAGTCGTAGTTGGGGCTGCTCCAGACGATGGTGGCGGTCATCTTGCCGTCGGCCACGGTCAGCGCGGCGGGGCTGTCCACCGTGGCGCGGCCGGAACCGCCCTCCAGCACGACATTCACATTGTATTCGCCGTCTGCGGGCATCTCAGCAGCCGCTTCCGCCTTGGGCTCCGCATTGCGGATGCTGACGGTGTGGTCGTACCACTTGCCCTTGGTGCCCAGAAGAGCCAGCTGGAAGTCCTCGTCCACGGCGGCGACGGGGATGTCGTAGCCGTAGACCTCTTCGGAGGTGCCGTCGGAGTAGGTGACGGTGTCGGTGGTGGGCAGCAGCCAGTCGGCTTTGTTGGCGTCGGCGTCTGCGGCCATGCCGACATACAGGTTGACGATCTTCTTGGAAGCGAGGCTGACGTGGAAGGTCATCTTGCCGTTTTCGACCGTCAGGGTGCCCTTGCCGTCGCAGGCTTCGTTCGCGTGGAACATGCCGCTGTCGGTGTCAAATTCGGCGGTATAGACGCCGTCCGGCAGAGCGGCGGCAGCGGTCTCGGATGCAGCAGAGGAGGCCACGGACGAAGCGGCCTCCGAGCCTGCGGCAGAGCTTGCAGTGGAAGAGGCCGCCCCGCAGCCGGTCAGGGCAGCAGCCAGCAGCAGGGAAGCGACGGACAGGGAAAGAAACTGTTTGCAGTGCATAGATCAAAATACCTCACGATCAGATTTGAACGGGCAGAGAACTGCCCATGAGGAAGGGTGCCTCCTCATGCGGGGGCATCCTCCATAAAAAATGCCCGAAAAGATCACTCCCTTCGGGCATTGGGGCACACGATATCAGCCGTTCAGGGACTCGATCGCAGCCTTGGTGTGTGCGATGTAGAGCTGCTGGATGTCGGAGATCTCGCCCAGACCGGAGATCTGGGTGTCCACTTCCTCGAATGCACCGGAAGCCTTGAACTGGCTCAGCCAGGAGTCATCGTCCGCACCGGCCATGTCGTTGTTGGCATGGTCACCGGCAACGACCATCAGCGGGCGCAGAACGACTTTGGTGTAACCGGCAGCCTTGACGGCCTCGATGATGTTCTCGCAGGCGGTCTCCTCCGGCTCGCCCTCGACGGTGCCGATGAAGACATTGTCATAGCCGAGGGTCTGCATGGTGGTCTGCATCTGGCTGTAGCTGATCTTTGCGGTGTGCGAGGTGCCGTGGCCCATGAAGACGAATGCGGTCTTCTCGGCAGCGGCGGCATCCAGGCTGTCGAAACCGGCATCCTTCACGGCAGCGGCAGTGATGGCTTTGGCGACGGCTTCCTTGTCGGAGTTGATGACGGTGGCATCTGCGCCGACCTCACCCAGCAGGGGCTCGGCCACCGCGACGGACTCGAACTTGTCGCGGTAGCTGTCGATCATCTCCATCATCTCGTCGTACTCGGCACCGTGCATCAGGTGGGTGGGCTGGACGACCAGATTCTTCACGCCGTTGGCCACAGCGCGGTCCATGGCCTGCTGCATGTTGTCGATCTTCTCACCGTCGCGGGCCTGGACATGGTTGATGATGATCTGAGCGGTGAAGGCGCGGCGGACAGACCAGTCCGGATAAGCTGCCTGCAGAGCATCCTCGATGCCCTTGATGTCGGCGGCGCGGCTGGCGTTGAAGGAGGTGCCGAAGCTGACGACCAGCAGCTCGTTCTCGCCGATGTCGTCCGCGTTGCGGGGGTCATCCTGGGAGGCATCGCCGGTGTCGCGGCCAAAGTAGTCGGGGTCGGCCTCTTCGCCTTCCACCAGCTCCTTCTGGGCATCGGTCAGGGCGTCCCAGGCGGCCTTGGCGGCAGCGCACTGGGCGTCCGTGTCATCGGTGCGCTCCTGCACGTAGATGGCGTCGATCAGGTCTGCGACATTCTGTGCGGCCAATTCATCGGCCTCCTCGCTTGAAACTTCGCTGCTGGCAGCGGCAGAGCCTGCCGTGCTGGAGGCAGCGGTGGAACTTGCGGCCCCGCCGCAGCCGGTCAGAACACCGGCGCAGAGTGCCAGGGCGGTCAGGGCGGCCGCCGTCTTGTGGAGAGTGCGTTTTCTCATGTGTGAGCTTCCTTTCCTGTCTGAAACATTGCGGCGCTGAACAGAAGGGCACAGGAAAAAGGACCCGAACAACGAAAAAGGTCTTTTTGCTTGCGGGACGGCAAAACAAAAAGACCCCTTACGGTGGTTCGGGCTTTTTGGTACAACCAATTCCTCGTGATCTGGGGCAGATGCCCCTGTACCAACAGCGGGCAGGTTTCCTGACTGAAAGTTCAACGCCTGCTGCCGCCTTCCCAGACCGGACGGTTCAGTGGCCGGTGCCCAAAGCACCCGGACAGTAGACTCCCTTATCACAGTGACGAGATCGTGCGGGATCTGCACCCGCTTCCCTTTTAACGTTCCTGCCGCTGCCCGGAGGCATAGGCGGAACGCACCTGCTGTTTTCTATTCAGTTCGAGGAAAAGTATAGCACACACCGGGGGAAAAGGCAAGAAAAAAGAAACCCGGCAAACGGGGCCGGGCCGACAAAAAACGCCCCCGGAGCGCAGCGGGCGCATTCCGGGGGGCTGGGGGTCATGATTGGTTCCCGTTGGTTTGCAGGCGTCGGCAGGCATCCTCTTTCACAAGCTCGATGACCACCGCCGTCAGCGGGATGAAGAAGATGATGCCGAGGATGCCGAAGAGGTTGCCGCCGATCATGGCGGCGATCAGGGTGTAGAGCGGTGAAAGCCCGACGGATTTGCCCACGACACGGGGGTAGATGAACTGGTTCTCGATGAACTGCACCGCGAGGTAAACGATGAGGCAGCGCACCGCCAGCATCGGGTCCACCAGCAGCACAAGGAACACGCTGACCACGCAGGAGATGAGGGCACCCACATAGGGGATGATGGCACAGATGGCGGTCAGCATCCCCACCAGACTGCCGTAGGGGAGCTGGAAAACGGAGAATGCAAAGGCCATGAGAACGCCGAGGATCACCGCCTCGCTGCACTGGCCGGTCAGGAAATTGGCGAAGGACTGCCGGAACAGCCGGCAGAACCGGAGCAGCCCGGCGGCGTGGCGGGGCTTCAGATACGCGCACACCAGCGTATGGGCCTGTCGGCCAAGGCTCTCCGTCCCAAGCGACAGATAGACGGAGATGATGAGGGCGAAGGAGGCCGTCACGATGACGTTCACCGTGGCGGATACGGCACCCACCGCATTGACCAGCACCTTGTCGATGCTGTCGGCGGCTTTGTGGAGCAGCTGCTCCCAGTTGATGCCCTCCAGCCAGTGCATCAGCCAGCCCATGTCGGCGTCCTGTGCGCTGAGGTAGGCGGTCCAGCGGGGGATGTTCGACTCGATCTGCAGATAAAGGCTGTGGAACGATTTGACCAGTTCCGGCACCAGCAGGGTCAACGCAAGCACCAGCACCAGCACGATGCCGACCAGCGTGATGAAAAAGCTGAGGAGATGAAGGGTCTTGTCCGGCGGTTGCTTTTTGGCCTTGCAGAACAGCTGCTTCAGCCGCTTTTCCAGCCCGGTCATGGGCACGTTGATGAAAAGTGCCAGGATGCCGCCCGCCAGTATGGGCAGCACCAGATCCACAAGACGTGCCGCAAAGGCGAGCACATCCGAAAACCGCAGCAGTGCAACAAAAAGTGTTACCCCCACAACGGTGACGAGCAGAGAGCGTTTGGTGTTCGAATCCATGATGAAGTTCCTTTCCCGGAGTGTACGGCCGCAAGCTGGAATGAGGCCGCCGCAGAGCCTTTGTTGTATTGTACCAGATGCGCCGGGCTTGTCAAGACGGCGGGAAAGGGGAGCGCACAATCTTATAAGATCTTGCGCAGCTCCTGCACCAGGTCGCCGACTATGATCGGCTTGGACAAAAAGCCGTTCATGCCGCTTGCCAGTGCATTGCGGCGGTCTTCGTCAAAGGCGTTGGCCGTCATGGCGAGGATGGGGATCCCGGCCAGCGCCGGGTCCTCCAAAGCGCGGATCTGCCGGGTGGCGGTGTAGCCGTCCATGACCGGCATCTGCACATCCATCAGCACCAGATCGTAGCGGCCCGGTGCGCTGGTGCGGACTTTTTCCACCGCCACCGCGCCGTTTTCGGCCGTATCGACCTGGAAGCCGTACTCGCTCAGAATTTCCAGCGCGATCTCGCGGTTCAGCTCGTTGTCCTCCACCAGCAGGATGGTGCGGCCCTTGAAGCTTTCCTCTTTTTCAGGCAGAAGCTCCTGCGTGGTGTCCGTCCGTTTCTGGCCGAGGGCACTCATCAGGGTCTCGCGCAGGTCGGAGAGGAACATGGGCTTGGAGCAGAACGCCGTCACACCGGCGGCCTTTGCCTCCACTTCGATGTCAGACCAGTCGTAGGCGGTCAGGATGATGATGGGGGTGTCGTCGTTCAGGCTGCGGATCTGGCGGGTGACTTCGATGCCGTTCATATCCGGCAGACGCCAGTCGATGATGTAGGCATGGTAGGCATCGCTCATCTCGATGGATTGCCGTGCGCGCAGCACGGCCTCCTTGCCGGAGAGGGTCCACTCCGAGCGCATCCCCACCTTGACCAGCATCTTGGTCATGCTGTCGCAGGTGTTGAAATCGTCGTCCACCACCAGCGCCTTCAGGCCCTCCAGCTCGGTGATCTTTTCCACCGGGCGGTGTTCCGCCTGCGCGCGCAGCGGCACACGGATGATGAACTCGGTGCCCTTGCCCTGCTCTGTCTGCACCTCGATGGTGCCGCCCATCATATCCACGATGTTTTTGGTGATGGCCATGCCAAGGCCGGTGCCCTGGATCTTGCTGACCGTGGAGGTGCGCTCCCGCTCAAAGGGTTCAAAGATCTTTTGGGCAAACTCCGGGCTCATGCCAATGCCGTTGTCCTTGATGCGGAACTCATACTGCCCGCAGCCGTGCACCGGACCCGCAAGCTGCCGCACCCGCACCGAGACCATGCCGCCCGCCGGGGTGAACTTGATGGCGTTGGACAGCAGGTTCAGCAGCACCTGGTTCAGCCGGGTCTTGTCGCAGTAGACGTCCTCGTCGGTCACATCCATGGCGTCCATATACAGATCCAACTGCTTTGCGTGGATCTGCCCGCTGACGATGGTCTTCAGGTCGTGCAGCACATCCGAGAGGTTGACCTCGGTCTCTTCCAGATGGATCTTTCCGCTTTCGATGCGGCTCATGTCCAGCACATCGTTGATGAGGGAGAGCAGGTGGTTGCTGGAAGCGAGGGTCTTGGTGAGGTAATCCTTCACCCGCTCCTTGTCGTCGATGTTGCTGACCGCCAGTGTGGTGAAGCCGATGATGGCATTCATGGGGGTGCGGATATCATGGGACATATTGGAAAGGAAGGTGCTCTTGGCACGGTTGGCGGTCTCAGCGGCCGCAACGGCCTCCGAGAGGGCCTGATTCGCCTGTTTGTCGGCGGTGCGGTCCGACAGCACCAGGATGTACTTCGTCCGGCCCTCTACCTCGCTGCCCATGGCGATGTTATGGAACCAGCGGCGCTCCCCGGTCTCTTGATGCTCATACTCAAGATCCCATTCGCGCTGCTGCCCGCTGAGAAGCCCTTCCAGAAAATTTTTGCCGTGCGCCGGGGAGCCTTTCGGGTGCAGCCTGTCCAGCACAAAGACATCCTGCCGGACTTCTTTCCACGGGATGCCCAGCAGGCGCTCGACGTTCGGGCTGACGTAATCCACCTTGGAGGTCTCTGCGTCCAGCATCAGGAACACGTCGTCCACGTTCAGCGAGAGCTTCTGGAACAGCTCGTCACGGTACAGGATCTCGGTATTCTTCCGGTGCAGGGTGGTGCGGTTCCGGCGCAGGATGAGCAGGATGATGGCGGCGGCAAGACCGACGGTGATGCCCGTTACGATCTGCACCGTGCGGAACCACAGCTTGTCCAGACTGGCGTTGACGATGTTGACCGGCACAAGCCCCAGCATCGTCCAGTTCTGCACCGCCGTGCCCTCGTAGACCAGATAATAACGGGTGTCGCCCAGCGTTAACTTCCGGTTTCCGCTGCGGCCCTGCGCAAAATCATCCGAAAGCGTAAGGATCTCCTCCTCGGAAAGGTCGGAAGAGTCGCGCAGCATCGCAATGAAGTTGTAGATCGTTTTCTTGCGGTTTACGGAATTGTCGATGACGACCCGTCCATCCGAGTAGATCACATAGTTGCTGGCATTGCCCTGAAACGCAGAGTTGTCCAGCAGCTTCAGCACCGCATCATTATAATAAGAGATGGCAACGGCATCGTAGGCAAAGCCCCGGTAGCTGCCCTGTGTTTCGGGGCAGATGAACACAAGCATCTGCGCCTTGCCGGGCAGTGCTGTGTTCATCACGATATCCTCGCCATCGGCGAGCTTTTCGTCCAGATTTGTCTGCAAGCCAAGGTAGCCTGTTTCCCCGTTCACGGTCATGTAGTTGCCGTCATAGGAAAGGAAGTAGAAGCCGACAAATCCGATGTCCTGCTGCGCTTTCTCGATATACGCCTGAATGGCGTCCGCGTCCGAGGTGCTTTCCAGAAAGCAGTTGTACAGGTGCAGATAGCTCACGTTCTTGCGCACCATTTCTTTCAGCATATTGTTGGATTTGTGCAGCACTTCTTCCAGATGCGAGGTGCTTTCCTGATAGATGGTCTGCGACACGAACGAGAGATACTGAATGCCGAAACGGACTGCCAGCAAGACCAGAAGAAGGATGGCAGCAACAGAGAGCAATTTTTGCCGGAAATGGCCGTTTCGGTTGGGTTCGTGCTTTTCGTCTGGCATTCTGTTCACCTCAGTGTCATGTAGTGTTCCGGCTCTGCAAGCACCACGCCGCCGCCGGAGAGAGCTTCGCGCCAGGCCTGCTTGACCGGCGTGTCAAGGCAGGGGAACGCGCCGTTTTCGCCGGAAAGCAGCGGTGCCATCTGGCTGGCCGTGGCCAGACAGGTCACGGTCACGGTGTCGTCATCCCGGAGCGGCTGTCCGTTCCGGGTGATGCCGGTCAGGGTGTAGCGGCCGCTGTTCTCCTGAACATTCAGCGCGATGCCGCTGGCCACCGGCAGGGAGCCGCGGTTGAAGGGCACAAAGCCGCCCTCGCAGCCTTCCACAAAGGCGCGGACGGTCTCCTTCAGTTCCGCGCCGGTCATCGTGCGCTGGTAAGCCCGCAGGCCGTTCGGCATGATCATGGAAGCTGCCATTTGTCCGGTGTAGTCGGCCTGCAGCACACTGCCAGTAAAGCTGTTTGCGGCGGCGAGCAGCACATCGGTGCCGTAAAGGCCGCGCAGGGTGTTCGCCATGACGGAGAAGGAGGCGGTGCCGCCGTCTTTGTGGAACACGTTGGAATAGCGTTTCTCAGAGGTCAGCACGACCTCGTCCGCAGCAGGCTCCTCGTCCGCAAGAAGCTGAGCATTGAACGCCTGATAGGCCTGCTTTGCCGTGAGCTCGCCTGCGATCATCTGGGAGACCACATCCTGGGAGATGGCAAAGAAATCGTTGGAGGCGATGCGGATGTACATGTGGTTTTCTTCCACCACAGAGCGGGTGTCCTTCATGGCATCGGTCAGGCGCAGGGGGACGTTCTGGCTGTAGCTCAGAATGTCCTGCCCTTCCGAGACGATCCGGTTCTGTGCCTCCTCGGAGAGCATGACGTCCAGCACCTTCATGGCTTTTGCGCGGCGGGCCGTGTCCTGCTCCAGGTCACGGTTCAGCGCCACCTGGAAATAGGGAGTGGTCATGATCCACTGTTCGCCGTTCTGGCTGAAGAAAGGTAGGAAGGTGGTGTCGATGCCCTCATCCTGGAACATCTTCACGCCGGCAGAGCTGCCAAAGTACATGGCGACCTCCCCGTTCCGGAACAGATCCATCACGTCATCGTAAGTCTGCGCAAGGTCGTCTGCCGTAAGGTGGGTATCCTGAATGAACTGTGCCATCCGCTCGAAGGCACCCGGCCAGACGGTATCGTCCAGCCCGACCCGCGTGGTGTTGGCGGGGTCGCTGTATGCGGTGCGCCACTTGCGCCCGTCCACCGTGGTCAGCTCGGCAGCAGAAAGCCCCTGCAGCGTTTCCATGCAGGTGTAATCGTAGGCGTAATCGGCGGTAAAGCCGCGGATGCCCACCTTCTCAAATGCCTGACAGGCCGAAACGAAGCTCGCGTAATCGGTGGGCAGCGGGATGTCGTACTGCGCAAACAGGCTGCGATTGACCACGAAGCCGTGGGCGTCGGCGCACACCGGCAGCCAGTTCACGCTGCCGTCCTCATTTTTGAAGCTGTTGAGGTAGGTGTTGTAGACGGCACCCGCCTCGTTGGTGGTGGAAAGATCCATCAGGCTGTCCTTCAGGGGCGCTGCATCGTGCAGTGAGAAGCGGCAGCAGGTGATGATATCCGGCAGACCGCCGTTCTGCTGCAAAAATTTGTAAAAATCCAGATCGTTGTTGCCGACGATGAACTCAATGTTCACGTCCGGCAGCTGGGCCTGGATGTAGGGGGCGTAGGTGTCGTACAGGGCGGCAGTCCACAGATACACCTGAATGGTCTCGGCGTCTTCCTGTGCTTCCACCGGCTCGGTGTCCGCTGCGCCGCAGCCGGTCAGCAGACAGACCGCCATCACCAGGGCGGTCAGCAGGGCAAACAGGCTGCGCAGTGTGTTCTTCTTCATTTTTTATATTCCTCTTCCTCACGGCCCGCTGCCAGCCGCCGCAGTGCAGCGGGCTGGCCCGGACCTCTTGTATGATGATACAGCCCACCCCACGGGAATGACGCCGCCCCCTGCGTGCGGCTTGCCCGGAACTCTGGCAAAAAGCCGTTCGAGAGCCGGAAAAAAGGCGCAGCACGATCGAGATATAAGACCATTCTACCACCCCGACAACGGCATTGCAAGGAATCTGAACGTGTTTTTGGGAGAAAGTGATGAAAAATGGTGCCCTTTGCGGAAATTGCTGGACCTTTGTTGCAATCTGCCCGAAAAATGGGGGAGCGCGGGGCGCCGGAAGATTGTTTACCCTATTGAAAAAATAGCTTGAACGGGTGACTGGACAGCGGTATACTATAATCGTTATTGTATGCCCTCTGGCGAGGCCGGAACGCACGGCAGATTCGAACATGTGCGAGGATGAAAATGAAGTTCAACAATCGACTTACGGATGAGATCTATACATCCGATACGGAAAAATTGGGAGAGAACGTGCTTCAGGCGATGCAGAACACGATCCATCAGAATGGCGGCATCGGGACCGTGACCGGGTACTATGATGCGGGCCTGCCGATCCTGTCGGTCAGCGACCTGCTGTTGCATAACCTGAACCACAGCTATGCGTCCCTGATGGAGCAGACGAAGGGTTTGCTGAAAAACCTGTTTTATGGGGAAAACGTCGGCTTCCTCGAACCGGAGCGCTTTCGTCAGATCCGGGGCGCAGGGGAGGGCCAGATCCTCACAGCCGATGGAACACCGGTCTACGTGCGTCTTTATAAGGAAGATACCGTGGACGCAGACGGCAGGCCGCTCTGGGTGCTGTCGGTGCAGGTGAATTGGGCGTATGAAGACCTTGCGCTGGTCAATGCGTCCATCCACTCGGCACCGTGGAACTTTGAATGCGATGAAACGGGCCGGATCGTCCGTGCGAACTGGAGCCATGCCTTCCGGCAGATCCTGGGGTATCATGACGCTCTGGATTTTCCGAACAAACTGGATTCGTGGTCGGAGCTTCTGCACCCGGAGGACAAAGACCGGGTGATGACGCTGCTTTTTGAAACGGCGGCCGACAAGACCAACACCACAAAGTTCAGCGTGGAGTACCGGCTGAGGCTGAAAAACGGCCAATACCAGTGGTTCCGGGTCTCGGCGGAAGTGATCCGCCGTCTGGATGGCACAGCCAGCCGCATCGCCGGCATCATCTGGAACATTGAGGAAGAAAAGCAAAGCCGGATGCAGGCGCAGCGGGCGGAAGCGTTCCACCGCGCCTTCACCAGCGCGAACCTCTGCGAATATTATGTGGATCTGGAACAGAACACCTTCGATACCTTCAAGGTGGAGGACTCCCTGATGACGGCCTTTGAGCAGAGCCAGACATGGGACGAGCTGGTCAAATTCTTTGTGGACAACTATGTGGTCGAACAGGACAAACAGAAGGTCACGGAGTTCTACGACCGCGCCTACATCACCGAAAAATTGAAGGGGCTTGAGACCGAGCTGTGCCAGGAATGCCGCATCTTCCTGAACGGCGAAAAGCGGTGGGTCCGCAACGTGGTCATGCGCGGCGAGATCGGGGACTCGAACTATGCGATGATCTTTTTGCGGGACATCACAGAGAGCAAAGCCGAGACGGCGCGGCGGATGCAGATGGCCTCGGCCAACGCATCCATGGAGCTGCTGATCCAGAGCATGGTGCGCCTGCTGGACCGCTTCGTCGTCTGCGATCTGGAAAATGACCGCTATCAGTTCTATAACCTGCAAGGTGAAAGGATCTATGCGCCGACCGGAACCTACCATGGTTTTGTGGAGCAGGTAGTTGCAAAGTATAAGACACTGGAATCGCTGGACGCATTGGATGCGCTCATCTCGCCGGAAAATATCCGCAGGAATTTGCAGGGCGAGAACGACATCTACAAATTTGAATACTGCGCACTGGACGAAAACACGTATAAGATCGCGTCTTTCATCCCGCTGGAGTGGGACGGCACGAAGCTGGTCAAAGTTCTGCTGGCGTCGATGGATGTGTCGCAGGAGAAAAAGGCCGAGATCGAATCCCACAAGGCGCTGAAGGAAGCGTACCGCGCGGCCGAGAACGCAAGCCGCGCCAAGACGGATTTCCTCTCCAATATGTCCCACGACATCCGGACGCCGATGAACGCCATCGTGGGCCTGACGGCCATTGCGGGGGCCAACATCGAAAATCAGGACAAAGTCGTCGAATGCCTTGGCAAGATCACCAAGGCGAGCCGCCATCTGCTGGGCCTGATCAACGAAGTGCTGGACATGGCCCGGATCGAGAGCGGGCGGATGAGCCTTGCCGAGGAGGATTTCAGCCTGCCGGAGCTGGTCGATAACCTGCTCACCCTCACAAATCCGGCGATCGACGAGCACCACCATCAGCTCGAAGTCCACGTGGAGCACATCGAGCACGAGGCCGTCTGCGGCGACAGCCTGCGCATCCAGCAGGTCTTTGTGAACCTGATGAGCAACGCCATCAAGTACACCCCGGATGGAGGAAATATCACCTTCACGATCAAGGAAAAACCGAATGGTTTCTCGGAGCTGGGCTGCTACGAGTTTTCCATCGCGGACAACGGCATCGGCATGACGCCGGAATTTCAGAAGATCATGTTCGAGCCGTTCAGCCGGGCGGACGATCACCGGACGACCAAGGTGCAGGGCACCGGTCTGGGCATGGCCATCACCCGGAACATCGTCAACCTGATGAATGGCGACATTCAGGTCGAAAGCGCCCCCAACAAGGGCACGAAGATCACGGTCACGGTCTATCTGAAATTGCAGAAAGACGAGAAAGAGCAGGAAAAAGAGCTGTTCGATCTGCCGGTGCTGGTCGTGGACGACGACAAGACCAGCTGCGAAAGCACCGTCGAGACCCTGCGGGAGATCGGCATCGCAGGCGAATGGGTCTTGACCGGTAAGGAAGCTGTGGAGCGCTGCTATGCGCGTCATGAGACCAACAGTGACTATTTTGCGGTGATCCTGGACTGGAAGATGCCGGAGATGGACGGCATCGAAACGGCCAGAAGGATTCGGGAATGCGTCGGGCAAGACGTCACGATCATCATCCTGACCTCCTTCGAGTTCAGCGAGATCGAGGAAGAAGCCAGAGCGGCGGGCGTGGATGCGTTTATGGCAAAACCGCTGTTCCGCTCCCGCCTGACGGCGACCCTGCGGCAGTTCACCTCCGGCAAGAAAGAGAAAGACGCCCGGAATTATCTGGAAGACTTTGCAAAAACGGACTACACGGGCAAGCGGCTCCTGCTGGTGGAAGACAACGACCTGAACCGCGAGATCGCGACCGAGATCCTGGGCATGACAGGCGTGACGGTCGAAACGGCCGAAAACGGAAAGATCGCCGTCGAAAAGGTCGCGGCGGCCCCGGAAAACTGGTACAGCCTCGTCCTGATGGACATCCAGATGCCGGTCATGAACGGCTACGAAGCAACGGCGGCGATTCGTTCCCTTCCCGGCAGCCGGGGCAAAGTGCCCATCATCGCCATGACGGCGAACGCCTTCGCCGAGGATGTGCAGCTGGCCAAGAACACCGGCATGAACGAACATATCGCCAAACCGCTGGACCTGAATAAGCTGAACGACGTGCTGAAACAGTGGCTGTAAGAGCCGCCGAAAAAGAACAATGGAAAAGGGCTGGACCGAACGACGCCATCTACCGCACCACCGAGGACATGTTGAAACCGTTCAGCTATCTGCTCAAAGAAAAGGTGTATCGATCCCACGCGGCACCTACCCGCCCAGCACCCCCGCGGTATGGTCGTCGTGCCCTCGGCGACCTGCCGGAGAGCAGCCAGGTGAGTTTCTTCTAAAAATGCTTGACACCATATGTGACACCATATATAATGGGAACAGGGGGATTCGGAATGTCAAAATGGGATAAGCTGCTTGCGCGCATCTGTGCCTTATCGAAGGACCTGCGGTTCGACGAACTGCGAAAAGTGCTGGAAAGCTATGGCTACGACATGACAGCCCCAAGAAGCGGGAGCAGCCACTACACCTTCCGGAAAGCAGGCTGTATGCCCATTACGATCCCAAAACATGAACCGATCAAGAAAGTTTACGTGGAAATGGTACGGCAGATCGTGGAGAGTGAGGCGAAGAACGATGAAGACGCTGAATGAGTATTTGAAGATGCCTTACCGGATGGAGTTGGTGGAGGACCCGGATGAGGGGGGATTTGTTGTCTCTTATCCGGACTTGCCGGGCTGCATTACCTGCGGCGAAACGGTCGAACGCGCGATCGCGAATGCACAGGACGCAAAAAAAACATGGCTGGAAGCAGCGCTGGAAGAGGGAATCGAGATCCATGAGCCGGATAGCCTGGAGGAATATTCCGGGCAGTTCAAACTGCGGCTTCCGCGCAGTCTGCATCGCTCGCTTGCCGAGCATTCGCAGCGGGAGGGAATCAGTATGAATCAATACTGCGTTTACCTCCTTGCGAAAAATGATGCGATGTACGTGAAATAGAGGTTCCAAGAACCGCACAAAGCCCCCTGCATCCGGGATGGATGCAGGGGGCTTGTTCTGTGTTCTGCAAGCGCAGGAGTGAAAATTACTCCACGCTGATCATATAATAGTAAACGGGCTGACCGCCGCGGATGTGGCTGACCTCAACGTGGTTGGGGCACTTTGCCTTGACGATCTCGGTGACCTTTTCGGCATCTTCGTCGGAGACATCGCAGCCGGAGATGATGGTGACGAAGCTGGAGTCCTTCTTGCACATGCTGCGGGCCAGGCGGTAGGTGGCCTTGGTCAGGTCATTGGAGGTGGCCACGATCTTGCCGTTCTCCAGAGCCATGATCTCGCCCTTCCGGATGCGCTTGCCGTCGAACTCGCTGTCGCGGGCGGCGTAGGTGATGAGACCGGTGGAGACCTTGTCGGCCGCAGCCATCATGTTGATGGTGTTGGTCTCAACATTTGCAGAGGGGTCAAAGTTCAGCAGTGCCGTGATGCCCATGGGCACGGTGCGGGTGGGCAGAACGACGACCTGACGGTCGGCCAGCTTCTGGGCCTGCTCGGCAGCCATGATGATGTTCTTGTTGTTGGGCAGAACGAAGACGGTCTTGGCCGGGACGCTCTGGATGGCGGCGAGGATGTCCTCGGTGGCGGGGTTCATGGTCTGACCACCGGAGACGACGGCATCGGCCGCCAGGTCGGTGAAGACGGCCTTCAGGCCCTCGCCCGCAGCAACTGCCACAAAGCCGTAATCACGGCTGGGATCCACAGCAGCGTAGATGAACTCGGAGGTCGGGTCGGGCTTCTTCTCAGCAGAAGCCTGCTTTTCCAGGCTCTTGCCCTGCTTCTGGCGGGCCAGGAACTGCTCGTGCATGTTCTCGATCTTGAAGTTGGTCAGGTAGCCATACTTGATGGCCTCGCTCAGAATCTTGCCGGGGTCGGCGGTATGGACGTGCAGGTTGATGACGTCATCGTCCTCGATGCAGACGACGCTGTCGCCGTTGGACTCTGCGAAAGCGCGCATCTTGGCGGCGCTGGCACCCTCGTTCTTGTTGATGAGGAACTGGGTGCAGTAGCCGTTCTTGATGTCCTCGACCTTCATCAGGTCATCGGTGAAGACGCCGCGGCCGGCGTTCTCGGTGGAGAGCTTGGCCTTGTTGGGGACAGCCTCGCCGCCTGCGACGATGGGCTCACCATGGAAGACCTTGCCCATGCCCTCGAAGATGACCATGATGCCCTGGCCGCCGGCATCCACGACGCCGGCCTTCTTCAGGACGGGCAGCAGGTTGGGGGTGTCCTCCAGTGCTTTCTGACCGGCGGCGAGCACTACGTCCCACAGAGCGGGGACTTCGCTGGCACCGCAGGCAGCTGCTTCTTCGGAGGCCACGCGGGCAACGGTCAGGATGGTGCCCTCGGTGGGCTTCATGACAGCCTTGTAAGCGCCCTCGACGCCCTTCTTCAGAGCCTCAACGAGGTCGTCTGCACCGGCTTCCTTCTTGCCTTCCAGCGCCTTGGAGAAGCCGCGGAACAGCAGGCTGGTGATGACGCCGGAGTTGCCGCGCGCACCGCGCAGCATGGCGGAGGCAGCGGTCTTGGCGGCCTCGCCGACGGTGCAGCTGTCGTCCAGAGCTTCCAGCTCACGGACGGCTGCGCCCACGGTCATGCCCATGTTGGTGCCGGTGTCGCCGTCCGGGACGGGGAAGACATTCAGCTCGTCCACGCGGGAGCGCTGGTTGTTGATGTTGTTTGCGCCGGAAATAATCGCGTCGCGCAGGATCTTACCAGAAATCATTTGAATTTTCTCCTTATTCTCTTGTCCGATCAGGCGATCACGTCGTCCACGGAGACGATCACGCGGGCGACCTTGAGGCCGGTGGCCTGCTCCACCTCGTCCTTGACGCGGTGCGAGATGCTGCGCGCAGCGGTCGAAATGTTGAGCCCATAGCTGACGGCGATGTGCAGCTCGATCACGAGACGGCCCTCTTCCTGGGTGACGCGGACGCCCTTTGCAGAAAAATCAGCGCCGTGCACCATGCTCCGCACCTTGTCGGTCAGATCGCGGGGGGTCATTGCGGCCACACCGTAGCATTGTTTGGTTGCTTCGCCCACGAGCGTCGAAAAATACTCGGCGGAGAAGCTGACATCTCCCAGCGGGAAACGGGAAGTGATCATAGTCGCTCTGCTCCTTTTATCAGATTGTTTGGTTTGGCCCGGCGAACCGGGAAAGGAATCTTACACGCTTATTATACCTCTTTACCGGCCCGGTGTACAGCGGAAAATTGCAACTCTTATGCCGGACATACCCCATTGCACCCGATTTCGAGCGCCGCAGTGGGTATCCTGAGAACAGGGCCGCAGTGCCAGAGGGCCCGGTGGGCAGTTCCTTTCTGTTTAGTATAGCACAAAATGCGCCAGCGTGCATGGTTTTTCCGCATGTTTTGAAAAAGAGCGAAAAATGACTGTGAATAAAATCTAAAAAGTATGATTATTCCCTTTAACTTGCTGTGAAAAAGTGCTAAAATCAAATCAGAGAGACGGGGCGCTGCGCCCACAACGGCAGAATTTGTTTTTCGATAGGAGAGCTGATGATGAACATTTTGTTTTTCCTTTCCCCCAAGCAGGACCTGATGTATGTCTACGATGACTTCACCCTGCGGCAGACCTTGGAAAAATGGGAGAACAACCGCTACGCATCCATTCCGGTGCTCAACCGCAAAGGCGAATATGTGGGCACTCTGACCGAGGGGGATATCCTCTGGGGGCTGAAAAAATACCATGGCCTGGACCTGGAAGCCGCCGAGGACGTGCCCATTTCCAGCTTTGCCCACAAGCGGGATTACAAAGCCGTGACCGTGAGCACCAGCATGGACCAGCTCATCGAAGCGGCCATGAACCAGAACTTTGTGCCGGTGGTGGACGACCGGGGCATGTTCATCGGCATCGTCCGGCGGCAGGCCATCATCCGGTATTGCTACGATAAGGCCCGCGCTGAGCAGCCCGCCGCAAAAACGGCCCGGCGGCGGGAAATGGCGTCAGCTGCGGCAAACTGAATCGTTTGTAAAATCCATGTAAAATCTGCGAAAAGAACTGTGACAAAACCCGGCGAAACGCGCAAAAATGTATCAAAAACGCAAAAAACATGTAAAATAAGGCTTGTTGAAACAGGCCGCTCGATGCTATAATAAAAAGGACGGCGTTCAGGCAGAAAGAGCCTGGCGGCCGTCCTTTGTCTGTTCAAAAGAAAAAGGAAGAACATTTTTAGGAGTATCGAGATGGATATCACACACATCACCTCTCTGTTGGGCGGTATTGCGCTGTTCCTGTACGGCATGTCGATCATGGGTGCCGGCCTGGAGAAGCTGGCGGGCGGCAAGATGCAGGGCGTATTGCAAAAGCTGACCTCTTCCACCATCAAGGGCGTCATTTTCGGCACCCTCATCACCGGCGTCATCCAGTCGTCGGCGGGCACGGTCGTCATCTGTGTCGGCCTTGTCAACTCCGGGATCATGACCCTCACGCAGTCGGTAGGCGTGATCATGGGTGCGAACATTGGTACGACTGTCACCGGCCAGCTCATCCGCATGGCGGATATCTCCGGCGACAGCCTGTGGCTGACCCTGATGCAGCCCAAGACCTTCGCACCGGTGGTCGCGTTTATTGGCTGTATTTTTTATGTGTTCCTGCGCAACGCCAAGAAAAAGAACATCGGCCAGATCATGCTGGGCTTCGGCATCCTGTTCACCGGCATGAACCTGATGGATACCGGCGTTTCGCCCCTGCGGGAGAGCGCGGCGTTCCAGGACCTGTTCGTCAGCATGACCAACCCCATCCTCGGCGTTCTCGTGGGCGTGGTGGTCACGGTCATCATCCAGTCGTCCTCGGCATCGGTCGGTATCTTGCAGGCACTGTCCAGCACTGGCCTTGTTACCTTCGGCTCGGCCATCCCCATCATTCTGGGTGCCCACATCGGCACGGCCTTCACCCCGCTGCTGACCATCGGCGGCTCCTCCAAGGATGGCAAGCGCGCCGCGCTGATCCACCTTTATTTTAATATCATCGGCAGCGTGGTGCTGCTGGCGGCCATCTATGCGGTGCGCTACACCATCGGCATCCCTGTCTGGGGCGATGTGATGAACAAGAGCTCCATCGCAAACATCCACACCATGTCCAGCGTGGCGGCGATGCTCCTCTTCCTGCCGTTCAGCAGTGTGCTGTCGAAGCTGGCTGTCCTCACCGTGCCCGACAGCGCCGAGGAAGCGCAGGAGCTCAGTATGCCCGTGCTGGATGAGCGCCTGTTCAAGAGCCCGGCCGTTGCCCTGCAGCAGGCCAAGAACGCAGTGGTCAAGATGTCCCGCCGTGCTGCCCGCAACGTGAACCTGTCGGCTCCGCTGCTGCTCAAGATGGACGAAGACGTCGTGAGTGCGGTGAACGTCCGGGAAAACCTCATCGACCGGATGGAGGTCGAGATCTCCAACTACCTCATCAAGATGACCGACCAGGAGCTGGGCGACGACGAGAGCCATGCCGTGACCGAGCTGCTGAACTTCGTCACCGAGTACGAGCGCATCGGCGACTATGCCGTCAACATCATGGAAAAATCCGAGGAGCTTTATGAGAAGGAAGCGTCCTTCAGCGACCACGCAAAGGAGGAGCTCAAGCTCCTCACCGGCGCGATGGAGCGCGTGCTGGACCTGACGAACGACGCCTTTGAGAACAATGACGTCGCACTGGCCCGTCAGGTGGAGCCGCTGGAGGAGGTCATCGACATCATGGTCGAAAAGCTGCGTGACCAGCACATCAAGCGCCTGAAGAATGGCATCTGTTCCATCGACACCGGCGTCGTCTTCCTGGATGTGCTGAACAATGTGGAGCGCATCTCCGACCACTGCTCCAACATCGCAGCCCGTCTGGTCGGCATGAACCAGGGCGAGGACTACGACTCCCACACCCTGAAGAGCCTGATGCACCACAACCCCACCAAGGAATACTCGCTCCATTACGAACAGTGCTGCAAGGACTACCTTGTGCCGCTGGAAGCCATGGAAGCGTAATGCACCGATGACAGAGACCCTCCCCGGCGGGAGGGTCTCTGTCATTCTCCCAGGTCCTCCAGCACGGTCCGCAGCTCGGTCTCGCTGTAGACCGCAAGGCCCTGCTTGATGCGGAGGGCGTCGTTTTCGGGCAGAAGGTTGACGTAGATGCCGGTCTCCTCCAACCGGTCGGCGGGTTCCCCGTCGGCCCCGCAGGCATAGACCGTCAGCATCCCGCCCTCGTCGCAGAGGTAGTAGAGGGCTGTCCGCTCCGGCAGAGCCTGCGCCGCCAGACTCAGCGGCACCGAGTCCGGCGTTTCGTCCTGCGGGGCAGGGGAGGGCAGCGTCAGCCGGGGGAGGGCCATCCAGAACAGGCTGAACGCGATGGCAAAGGCGCAGAGCGCATAAAACAGGCAGAGAACAAGCTTGCGCACAGGGAAATCACTCCTTTGCAGGGAAAGTTTCAAACGGTAGTATGCGCAAAAAGAAAGTTTTCCAGACAGAAGAACAGAATTTTCACAGCAGAATGCTGTACTTTGCAGGGCAAAATGTGCTATACTACCTCTATCCGGGGAAAATTCTGCCCTTTTGCCGGTCGGACCGGGCGGGGCAGCTTGTCGTATAACCAGCGAATCATCGGCCCAGTGGCCGGTCAGGAGGCGATCCTTATCGAACCAAGAAAGATCCACCAGAGCGGGGCGAAGAGAGAACCCCAGCCTTCCGTGGGACGTCAAGTCAATGTGAACAACAGCCGCCGGGACCCGGCTCCCAGCGGGAAGCCCCCCAAGGAGCCGAAGGAGAAGAGCAGGCACCCCCTGCTGCGGTTCCTGGGCCGCACCCTCGCGATGCTGATCTGTCTGGGCATCATGGCGGGCAGCCTGCTGATGGTGGGCATGGTCTATTACGCGGTGCAGGCCACGGCCAACGACGGCGACCTGCTGGATCTGGACAACATCGAGCTGAGCCAGTCCAGCACGGTGGTGGCCACCGACCCCGACACCGGGGCACAGGTGGAGTACGCCACCCTGCGTTCCTCCAACAGCCACCGTGTCTGGGCAGACCTGGAGCAGATCCCCACCAACCTACAGTATGCGTTCATCTGCACCGAGGACAAAGATTTCTACAATGAGCCGGGCGTTAACTTCAAGCGCACCATCGGCGCCATGGTCAACGAGTATGTGCTGCCGATCTACAGTTCCAAGCAGGGCGCGTCTACGCTGGAACAGCAGCTCATCAAGAACCTGACCTCGGACAAGAGCGCCAGCGGCATCCAGGGTGCCCTGCGCAAGGTGCGCGAGATCTACCGCGCCCTCTGCCTGAGCCGCACCTACTCCAAGGAGACCATTCTGGAAGCCTACCTGAACACCATCAGCTTCACCGGCACGATCCAGGGCGTCCAGACGGCGGCAAACGAATACTTCAACAAGGACGTCAGCCAGCTCACCCTGTGGGAGTGCGCGGCCATTGCATCCATCACCAAGAACCCCACCAATTACAACCCCTATACGAACCCCGAAAATCTGATCCACCGCCGCAATTTCATCCTGTATAATATGTGGCAGCAGGGCGTGATCTCGGAGGATGACTACCGGAATGCCGCCGCCCAGCCGCTGGTGCTGGCGGAGGATACCAGCAAGAAGAACACCTCCTCCGTGACCAGCTACTTCACCGATGCCCTGTTCAACGAGGTGGTCGGCGACATCATGGAGAAGGAGGGCGTGGACGAAGCCACGGCCCAGAACATGCTCTACACCGGCGGCTACACCATCGAAGCAACCGTCAACCCCAAGATGCAGACCGCCATGGAAAACCTCATGCTCAACACCGACGATGCCTATTTCCCGGCAGGCTGGCATGAGGAGGAAGTTACCTCCATCTCGGACGACGACGTGCAGGTGATGAACGAGGACGGCACCCCCAAGACCCGCACCGGCGACGACGGCACGGTCTACTATTACCGCAATGTCCGCACCCAGGCGGCCATGGTCACCCTGGACTATGACGGCAATGTGCTGGCCATGGTGGGCGGCCTGGGCAAGAAGACCAAGAGTCTCTCCCTGAACCGTGCTTACGGCGTCACCCGGCAGACCGGTTCGACCATCAAGCCCATCGGCGCCTACGCTCTGGGCATCGAATACGGCCTTGTCAACTGGTCCACCATGCTGAACAACTCGCCCCTCTACCTCAAGCAGGATATGGTCATCCGCGATGAGGATTACTGCCGAAAGAACGGCCTGATGGGCATGTCCGACACCCAGCTGAAGGCCTACCCCAACGCATGGCGCAGCTGGCCCCGCAACTATGGCGGCAACTACGGCGACAACTCCGACCTGCCGCTGTGGAACGGTCTGGCCCGCTCGCTGAACACCATCGCCATCCGCGTGGGCGACCTGGTGGGCGCAAGCAACATCTTCAACTTCGTCTATAATACCTTGCAGCTGGACACGCTGGACCCCTCCAGCGACGTCGGCCTTGCCCAGATGGTCATGGGCAGCCAGACCCACGGCGTCACGCCCACGGCGCTGGCTGCAGCCTTCCAGATCTTCTACGACGGCCAGTACACCACCCCGCATCTGTATACTCGTGTGTTGGACCGTGACGGCAACATCTATCTGGAAAACAACTCCACCAGCTATCAGGCCCTGACCCCGCAGACGGCCTATGTCATGAACCGCCTGCTGAAGAATGTCCTGTACTCCAACGTTGGTACGGCCAGCGGCCGCTACCCCAACTCCAACGGCATGGAGTCCTTCGGCAAGACCGGTACGGCCAGCGACGAAAAGGATCTGTGGTTCGTGGGCGGCACACCGTATTACGTCACCGCTGTGTGGTGGGGCTACGATGCGCCGTATGACATGACCAACACCCTGAGCAAGAATCAGGCCAAGACCCGCACCTGCGTCATGGCGTGGAAGGCCTATATGGAAGAGGTCCAGAAGAACCTGCCCTATAAGCCGTTCCCGGCGGCAGACGGCGTGGTGGAGCGCGCCTACTGCACCCAGAGCGGCCTGCTGGCAGGCCCCAGCTGCCCCAGCCGCGCTACTGGTTATTACCGTGCGGACGACCTGCCCGATACCTGCAATTACTCCCACGCTTCGGGCGTGACGCAGGCGGCCCAGCCCGCAGCCGACCAGACCACCATTCCGGCGGACACTTCCGGTCTTGACACCGACTGAGCGAAAAACTCATACTTTTTTCCATGGGATGGGTGCCATTCCGGCAAGGCGATGCGCTACTTCACGCATCAAAACTGGACAATCTGACAAAAACACATCCGGCCTCTTGCAATGCAGGGGGCCGGATGTTATTATATTCTCTGCAAGAACACTTGTGTTTGTGAGGTGAACAAGTTGGAACGCCGCTTTTATCTGGTGGATGCACAGGTCCTGCCGGAGGTCTTCCTGAAGGTCGTCAAGGCCAAGGAGCTTCTGGCCAGCGGGGAGGCGCGCAGCATTTCGGCTGCGACCCGCAGCGTAGACCTGTCGCGCAGTGCTTTCTATAAATACAAAGACTGCATTTTTGACTCCGAGAACGGCCGTGAGGTCATCACCGTGATGGCCACCCTGCGGGACGAGACCGGTGCGCTGCAAAGTCTGCTGGCCGGCATCAGTGCCGCAGGCGCCAGCATCGTGACCATCAACCAGTCCACGCCGGAAAATGGCGCTGCGCTGGTGGCTGTCACCATCCGCACCGACACGATGCAGATGACCCCGGAAGAACTGACCGAAAAGCTCTCCCGGCAGCGGATGGTCGTCGGTGTGCACTGTGGATACAATCTGTAAACAACTAAGAGATAGGAACGAGGGGTTACCATGGCAAAGATCGCGATCTTAGGTTTTGGCACGGTTGGCAGCGGCGTGTACGAGGTGCTGTGCCGCAATGCAGCAGGCGTTTCCCGCCGGGCAGGGGAACCCGTTGAGGTGAAGTACATCCTCGACCCCAAGGATTTCTCCGGCCACCCGGCCGCGCATCTCTTCATCAAGAACTTCGACACCATTCTGGAAGACCCGGAGATCAAGGTGGTGGTCGAGACCATCGGCGGCACCCGGTTTGCATACCCGTATGTGAAAGCCTGCCTGGAGAGCGGCCGCAGCGTCTGCACCTCCAACAAGGAGATGGTGGCCACCTACGGTGCCGAGCTGCTGGGTCTGGCCAAGGCGCACGATTGCGCGTTCCTGTTCGAGGCCTCGGTCGGCGGCGGCACCCCCATCATCACCCCGATGCACCAGTGCCTCGCGGCCAACGTCATCACCGAGGTGGAGGGCATCGTCAACGGCACCACCAACTTCATGCTGACCAAGATGATCCACGAGAACCTGGGCTTTGACGAGGCGCTGAAGATCGCACAGGAGCTTGGCTATGCCGAGACCAAAGACCCCGGCGACGATGTGGACGGCCGCGATGCCTGCCGCAAGATCGCCATCCTGTCCTCGCTGGTCTGCGGCCACCAGATCTACCCCCAGAACATCCCCACCCGCGGCATCCGCGAGATTACCATCGCCGATGTGGCGGCGGCGGAGAAACTGGGCTGCGTCATCAAGCTCATCGCCTGGATGAAGCAGGGCGGCGACGGCAGCGTGGCCGCAGGCGTGGAGCCCTGCCTGGTGCCCCGGTCGAACCAGCTGGCCGGCGTGGATGACGTCTTCAATGCCGTTCTGGTCAAGGGCGATATGCTGGGCGACGTCATCTTCTACGGCAAGGGCGCAGGCAAGCTGCCTACCGCCAGCGCTGTGGTGGCCGATGTGGTGGATGCCATCAAGGAAGGCTCCAAGGTCCACGACAGCCTGTTCTGGCAGCCTGCCGAGCCGGTGGAGGGGATGCTCACCGACCCCGCGCCCGCCGCATATTATGTGCGTGTGGCAGGCATTGCACCGGCTGTGGTGGAGGCCATCTACGGTACCGGAAAGGTCGTGGAGGAGCGGTTCGACGGCTGCTCGTACTTCGTCGAGAAGGCCGACGCCAGAGCGCTGGCCGAAGCAGCCCGGAAGGTGGAGGCCGTGGGCGGCAGCGTGAAGCTGCTGCTCAAGCGTCTGCCGGAGGAAGCATAAAAGGGAAGGTGCAGCCATCATGAAGATCAAAGTCTCTGTCCCGGCCACCAGCGCCAATGTCGGCTCAGGCTTCGATGCCCTGGGCCTGGCGGTGACCCTGTACAATACCGTGACCTTTGAAGAGAGCGAGAAACTGGACATCTCGGCAGCGGACGGGACCCGCATCCCCCGCAGCGAGTCCAATCTGGTCTACCGTTCGGCCAAAGGCCTGTTCGACAAAGTGGGAAAGAAGATCCCGCCGCTCCGGATCGTGCAGACCAACCCCATCCCCATGGCACGCGGTCTGGGTTCCTCGTCGGCCTGTATCATTGCGGGCCTGCTGGGTGCCAACCGGATGCTGGGCGATATCCTGAACACCCAGGAGCTGCTGACCCTGGCCACCAGCATCGAGGGCCACCCGGACAATGTGGCACCGGCCCTGCTCGGCGGCCTGACCAGCAGCGTCTACGAGGACGGTGTGGTCTACTCCGTCAAGCGGGATGTGGACCAGAGCCTCTGCTTCGCGGCCATCGTGCCGGACTACAAGCTCCTGACCGAGGCCGCCCGCGCAGCCCTGCCGAAGCAGGTCTCCCACAAGGATGCGGTCTACAACCTGTCGCGCGCAGCGCTGGTGCCTGCGGCCTTCTGTGAGGGCCGCCACGAGCTGCTGGCCATTGCGACGGAGGATAAGCTGCACCAGCCCTACCGGATGCCGCTGATGCCCGGCTCGAAGGAAGTCTTCGCGCTGGCAAAGCAGTGCGGGGCAAAGGCCGTGTATGTGTCCGGTGCCGGTTCCACCGTGATGGCGGTGGCCGAGCGCACCGACGCAGAGGAATTTTACAAGGGCCTGGAAACAGGCCTCGAACAGCTGGAAGGGCTGGACGGATGTGAAGCATTTACGCTGCTGCGCCTGGATGCAGATAATGCCGGCGCAACCGTGGAATGATATTAGGCGTACGCCCTGCGCAGAAAAGCAGGGCAGAAGAAGAGGAGAGTGACAAACTATGGCGTTGATCGTACAGAAGTTCGGCGGTTCTTCCGTGAAGGACCGGGACCGTATTTTCAACGTGGCCCGCATCGTGGCCAATACCCACAACGCAGGCAATGACGTGGTGGTCGTGGTGTCCGCCCAGGGCGATACCACCGACGACCTGATCGCAAAAGCAGCGGAGATCACCCACAATCCCTCCGCACGTGAGATGGATATGCTGCTGGCAGCGGGTGAGGAAATCAGCATCTCGCTGCTGGCCATGGCCCTGAACGAGCTGGGCTGCCACGCCACCAGCCTGACCGGCTGGCAGGCAGGCTTCCGCACCGACCGTGCCTACACCAAGGCCCGCATCACCCGGCTGGAGACCGAGCGCATTTCCTCCGAGCTGGAGCGCAACCGCGTGGTCGTCGTGGCAGGCTTCCAGGGCCTGAACAAGCTGGATGACATCACCACCCTGGGCCGCGGCGGTTCTGACACCAGCGCCGTTGCCATCGCGGCGGCGCTTCATGCAGACCGCTGCCAGATCTTCACCGACGTGGAGGGCGTTTACACCGCCGACCCGCGCAAGGTGCGCAACACCCGCAGGCTGAAGGAGATCACCTTCGACGAGATGCTGGAGCTGGCCTCCCTCGGCGCACAGGTGCTCAACAACCGCAGCGTGGAGCTGGCCAAAAAGTATAACGTGGAGCTGGAAGTGCTTTCCAGCCTGAACCCGATTCCGGGTACGGTCGTCAAGGAGGTTACAAAAATGGAAGGTATGCTGATCAAGGGCGTCGCAAAGGACACCGACGTTGCTGTTATTACGATTCTGAATGTTCCCGATGAGCCGGGCACGAGCTTCAAGATCTTCGGCCTGCTGGCCCAGAAGAACATCAACGTGGACATCATCCTGCAGTCCACCGGCCGCGACGGCAAGAAGGATATCTCCTTCACCTGTTCCGAGGGTGAGGCAGACACCGCACTGCGTGTGCTGAAGGAGAGCGGCAAGTTCCAGGACGTCACCTGTGACGAGACCTGCGCCAAGGTCTCCATCGTGGGCGCCGGTATGCAGAGCCACAGCGGCGTTGCTTCCAAGATGTTCGAGGCACTGTCGAACAACAACATCAACATCAAGATGATCTCCACCAGCGAGATCAAGATCTCCTGCATCATCGACCGCAACGACGCCGACAAGGCCGTCAGCGCCATCCACGATATGCTGTTCGACTAAGAAGCACCGGAAGCGCGGGGCCGCGGTGTAAGGGCTCCGGCTCCAGGGCGTCCGCAGGGAAAGGCGGGAAAAGCCCCGGTCTGATAGAGAGAGGCGAAGGAAAATGTTGGAATCCATCAAATGCAGCACGGGCGGCGCGTACTATGTGCGCGGCGCATGGGTCAACGCAGATGCAGACGCCCCGGCGGCACTGGCTGCGCAGGGCTTTGATGCCGCCGCTGTGGCGGATGCCCCCAAGGGCACCATGGCCTACAGCATCCTGACGGCACACAACACCAGCGGCGATGACCAGAACCTGAAGATCAAGTTCGACGCCATGGCCAGCCATGACATCACCTTTGTGGGCATCATCCAGACGGCCCGCGCATCGGGCCTGGAAAAGTTCCCCATCCCGTATGTGCTCACCAACTGCCACAATAGCCTGTGCGCCGTAGGCGGCACCATCAACGAGGACGACCACCGGTTCGGCCTGTCCGCAGCCAAAAAATACGGCGGCATCTTCGTGCCGCCCCATCTGGCGGTCATCCACCAGTACATGCGCGAGCGGTTCGCGGGCTGCGGCAAGATGATTTTGGGTTCGGACTCCCACACCCGCTATGGTGCGCTGGGCACTATGGCCATCGGTGAGGGCGGCGGCGAGCTGGCAAAGCAGCTGCTGGGCCGCACTTACGATGTGGCCCGCCCCGGCGTGGTCGCCATCTATCTGACGGGTGCGCTGCCTGCGGGCTGCGGTCCCCACGATGTGGCCATTGCACTGGTGGGCGAGCTGTTCAAGAGCGGCTACGTCAAGAACAAGGTGATGGAATTCGTCGGCCCCGGCATCGCTTCGCTGCGGCAGGATACCCGCAACGCCATCGACGCCATGACCACCGAGACCACCTGCCTGTCCTCCATCTGGGAGACCGATGAAAAGACCCGGAACTTCCTCGCAGCCCACGGCCGGGCAGGGGACTACAAGCCCCTCAAGCCCGCAGACCTTGCGTATTATGACGGTGTGGTGCAGGTGGATCTGTCGAAGATCCGCCCGATGATCGCACTGCCCATGCACCCGTCCAATGCGTTCACCATCGCGGAACTGAACGCCAACCTGTACGACATCCTGCATGACTGCGAGGAAAATGTCCAGAAGCTCGTGGGCCGCAGGGACGTGAAACTGGACCTGTGCAGCAAGATCGAGAACGGGAAACTGCGGGTAGACCAGGGCGTCATCGCGGGCTGCGCAGGCGGCCTGTTCGACAGCATCTATGAGGCGGCTTCCATCCTCAAGGGCCACACCGGCGGCTGCGGCGACTATGCGCTCAGCGTTTACCCCGGCAGCCAGCCCATCATGATGGAGCTGACCCGCACCGGCGTCCTGACCGATCTGATGGCCAGTGGTGCCACCATCCGCACCGCGTTCTGCGGCCCCTGCTTCGGTGCCGGTGACGTGCCCGCCAACGGGGCACTGTCCATCCGCCATACCACCCGCAATTTCCCCAGCCGCGAGGGCTCCAAGCCCGGCAGCGGGCAGCTGGCCGGGGTGGCGCTGATGGATGCCCGCAGCATCGCGGCCACTACGGTCAACGGCGGCATCCTGACACCAGCCACTGAGATCGACTACGACCCTACCGTGCCGGAGTACCACTACGACCCGTCCAGCTACGAGACCAGAGTCTATCAGGGCTTCGGCCACGGCGATTACGACGCACTGCTCAAGTTCGGCCCCAACATCAAGGACTGGCCGGAGATCGCCCCGCTGGGCGAGAACCTGCTGCTCAAGGTGGCTTCCTATATCACCGACCCGGTGACCACCACCGATGAGCTCATCCCTTCCGGCGAGACGTCGTCCTACCGCTCCAACCCGCTGGGTCTGGCCGAGTTCACCCTCAGCCGCAAGGACCCCGCCTATGTGGGCCGCGCCAAGGCTGTGCAGGCCGAAGAAGCCGCCCGCCGCGCCGGGCAGGGGGATGCGGCCCTGCTGGAACAGATCCGCGCCGTGCCCGGCTGTGAGCAGCTGACCTGGAAGGATGTGCAGCTCTCGTCTACCATCTTCGCCGTCAAGCCCGGCGACGGTTCGGCCCGTGAGCAGGCGGCGTCCTGCCAGCGTGTGCTGGGGGCCGGGGCGAACATCGCGGTGGAATATGCCACCAAGCGCTACCGCTCCAACCTTATCAACTGGGGCATGCTGCCCTTCCAGCTGGCCGGGGCCACCCCGTTCGGGCTGGGGGACTACATCCTCATCCCCAACATCCGCGAAGCCCTCAAGGGCGACTTGCAGAACATCCCCGCCTATGTGCTGGGCGGGGCCGTCAAGCCGTTCACCCTGTATATGGCTCCGCTGACTGCGGACGAACGCCAGATCCTGGCCGACGGCTGCCTCATCAATTTCTATAAGCACTAAGCATTGATACGATGCCGAAAAAGCATTCGCCCTTTTGGGACGGGTGCTTTTTGGGCTTTCATGGGAGGAAACACAATGCCCGGCGATCTTCACAATCATTCCACCTGTTCGGACGGCTCCGTCCCCATCCACCGCCTGCCCCAGATGGCAGCGCGGGTGGGGCTGGACACCATGGCCATCTCCGACCACGACACGCTCCTGAGCGTCCGGTACTGTTACGAACACCCCACCCAGGACGGCGTCCGGCTCATCCCGGCCACCGAGCTGACCGGTTACGACTACGAGCGGCACCACCGGGTGCACCTGCTGACCTTCTGGCCCGACCCGGAAAGCCCGGAGCTCATCCGCCACTGCGACATCATGCGCCAGCGCCGGAACGAGTGCTGCCTGCAAAGTGCGCGGGAGATCGAGCAGATCTACCCGCAGTTCCGCACTGAGCAGGCGCTGGAATATGCAAAGGACAGCGGGGTGCTGTTCAAGAGCGGCATCATGCAGGCGCTGTGTGAGCTGGGCTTGGCCGAGGGCATCTACGGCGAGGAGTACCACCGGCTGTTCGGCTGGGAGCCGCGCGGCATCGTGCTGCACTCGCCGGAGTATCCGCCGGTGCAGGAGGTGCTGGCCACGGCCAGGGCGGCGGGAGCCGTCGTGGTGTTTGCCCACCCGACCGTCTACAAGAGCATGCCGCTGCTGCGGGAGCTGGTCAAAGAGGGGATGGTGGACGGCATCGAGGTGGACCACCCCCGCAACAGCCCGGAAGACCGCGCCGAGTGCATCGCCCTGTGTGCGCAGTACGGCCTGATCCGCACCGGCGGCACAGATTTTCACGGCTCGAACCACAAGCACCCCCACCCGGTCGGCACCTGCACGACCCCGGACGACCAGATCGCCCGGATCGAAGCGCTTGCGCAGAAGCGGAAAGAATAGTATAATAAAAACACCCAGATGTAAAAAGAGAGGATGTTTCCGATATGAGCAAATCGTTCGAGTTCCCCAATGTGGGCACCTGCTCCAAGCTGACCAAGATCGTCCTGAACGATGACCACACCATCGAGTCCATCGAGGTCGTCGGTGGCTGCAACGGCAACCTGAAGGGTATCAGCCGCCTGCTGAAGGGCATGAAGGCAGAGGACGCCATTGAGCGGATGGAGGGCACCACCTGCGGCCCCCGCCCCACCAGCTGCCCCGACCAGATCGCAAAGAACCTGAAAAAGGCGCTGGCAGAGCTGTAATCTGCCGTGTTCCAAAGGCCGAACTGCATGTTTTGTGCGGTTCGGCCTTTTTTGCTGATTTTTTCCGGCCCGATGGGGCTATACTTCTGCTGAGTCATATCAAACGACAGGGAGCAGGCAAATGAGCATTTGGGAAGCATTCGGCATGGGCAGATACAAGGGCTTTTCGCGGGAGGCGGGGCTGCTGCTGGACGAGGCAGTGGAGTTGGCGGGCGGCTTTGGCTGCAAAAAGGCAGATACCGGCCACCTTCTCCTCGCCATGCTCCAGACAGACCGGGGCGCGGCAGGGCGGTTCCTGGCCGGAAAGAACATCACCGAGCTGGCCGTCCGGCGGCAGTTGGCCGAGGACCGCCCCGGCCCGGTGCAGCATCTGGACCGCCGTGCGCTGGCACCGGACCTCCGCCGGGCCATGGATTATGCCCTCATCGGGGCGCAGAATGCCCACCAGCCCCGCGCTGAGCCGGAACACCTGCTCTGCGCCATGCTGGAGGATACCGACTGCGCCGCCGGGGTGCTGCTGGCATCAATGGGCGTCCAGCTGACGGATGCCGTGCGGGAGTGCCGCCAGCTTTCGGGTCAGTTCATCCTGCCCAGCCAGCCCCGCGCCTCGGCCATGCCGCGCGGGAGCCGCGCCAGTGACAAATACTGCCGCGACCTGACCCGCCGCGCCGCCGATGGCGAGCTGGACCCGGTGTTCTGCCGGGAAAAGGAACTGGACCGGATGGTGGAGATCCTGTGCCGCCGCCAGAAGAACAACCCCTGTCTGGTGGGGGAGCCGGGCGTGGGCAAGACGGCACTGGCCGAAGGGTTGGCCCAGCGCATTGCAGCCCGCGAGGTGCCCCGGATGCTGCAGGGCCGCCGCCTGCTGGCGCTGGATATGGCCAGCCTTGTGGCGGGCACGAAATACCGCGGCGACTTTGAAGAGCGCTTCAAGAACCTGCTGGAAGAACTGGTGCGGGACGGCACGGCCATCCTGTTCGTGGACGAGTTCCACACCATTGTCGGGGCCGGTGCGGCGGAAGGTGCCATTGATGCGGCCAGCATCCTCAAACCGGTGCTGGCCCGCGGGGAGCTGCAGCTCATCGGTGCGACCACGAATCAGGAGTTCCGCACCCACATCCAGAAGGATGCCGCGCTGGAACGCCGCTTTGGCCGGGTGCAGATCGAAGAGCCTGCGCCGGAGCAGGCAGTGGCCATCCTCGAAGGGCTGGCCCCCCGCTACGAGCGCTACCACAATGTGCGTCTGCCGCTGGAGACCCTGCAGGAGGCCGTGGAGCTTTCGGTGCGGTATCTGCCGGGGCGGTGCCTGCCCGATAAGGCCATCGATCTGGTGGACGAGGCCTGTGCCGCCGCCCGCATCCGCGCCGAGCGGGAGGGCATCCGGGACCCGGAACTGACGCGGGAAGAGATCGCCCGCGTGGTGGCGCAGGCCAGCGGCGTCCCCGCCGAGCGGGTGGGGGAGAAGGAGCGGGAGCGGCTCGACCGGCTGGAAGAGCGCCTCAACGCGGAGATCGTCGGCCAGCAGAAAGCGGTGGCGGCGGTGGCCGGTGCCATCCGGCGCAGCCGCACCGGGCTGGGGGAGCCGGGCCGACCCATCGGGGCGCTGCTCTTTCTGGGACCGACCGGTGTGGGGAAGACGGCCCTTGCCAAGGCGCTGGCCCGCAGCTGGTTCGGCAGTGAGAAAGCCCTGCTCAAGTTCGACATGTCGGAATATCAGGAGCAGCACACCACAGCCCGGCTGCTGGGTGCGCCGCCGGGCTATCTCGGCCACGATGAGGGCGGGCAGCTGACCGAGGCCGTCCGCCGCCGCCCTTACAGCGTCGTGCTGTTTGACGAGATCGAAAAGGCACACCCGGACATCCAGAACATTCTGCTGCAAATTCTGGAGGACGGCCAGCTCACCGATGCCATGGGCCGCAAGGCGGATTTCCGCAACACCATCGTGCTGCTGACGTCCAATCTGGGTGCACGCTTTCTGGCGGGGCAGAACGCGCCGCTGGGCTTTGCGGCGGGCAGCGAGGCCGTGTTCGAAAAGCAGTCGGCACAGGCCATTGAAGAGGCGAAAAAGTGGTTCCGGCCGGAGCTGGTCGGGCGGCTGGATGAGCTGATCGTCTTCCGCCCGCTGGCCGAGGACAGCCTGTGTGCCATCGCCGAAAAGCTGCTGGGCCAGCTGGAAGAGCGGGCGGCCCACAGCGGCTATCAGCTGAGCCATACGACCCGCGTAGGCCCGGCGCTGGCGGCGCGGGCGCGTTCGCCCTATGGGGCGCGCGAACTGCGGCGGCAGGTGGACCGCGCCGTCGAACAGGCCCTGGCCGACCAGATCGCCGCCGGTGCCGCTCACACCGGTCAGCACTGGACGGCCGACTGCACAGTCGATGGGCAGGTGACGCTACTCCAAACGGAAACAGCAGCCATGGGGCAGACCACCGGCTGACGACCCGCTGCTCTGCCGAAAGACCCCCTTGAAACTCCTGCGATTTCTGTTATCATAGAGGTAATCGAAATTATAGGAGGACGCCATGCGCACCTTATTTTTACTGAATCCCGCTGCGGGCAAACAGGACTGTACGGCCCAGCTCATTCCGCAGATCGAAGCCGCTGCCCGGCGGGCGGGCCTTGCCCCGGAAGAGGTCACGATCCACGTCACCGAATATGCTGGGCACGCGCGGAAACTGGCCCGTGCAGCGGCACAGCAGGCCGCAGCGGAGGGCGTGCCCCTCCGCATCTATACCGCCGGAGGCGACGGCACCTTTATGGAGGCGATGACCGGGGTGCAGGGCATCCCTGGTGCGGCGGTCGGATGCCTGCCCTACGGCAGCGGCAACGACTTTCTGCGCACCTACGGCACAAAGGAAGAGTTTGCAGACCTGGACGCGCAGCTGGCAGGCGGGGAAGTGACCATCGACCTGCTCCAGACGAACCTGGGTCTGTCCGCCACCATCTGCGCGGCGGGCCTGGACGCCCAGGTGGCCTATGGCATCCCGAAATTCCGGCGTATCCCGCTGTGCGGCGGAGAGGCGGCATATCTGCTCTCCATCGTGGAGCAGCTGTGCGGCCGCATCGGCCGGACGCTGACCTTCACCATCGACGAGGAAACCCTGACCGTGGACTGCCTGATGTGCGCCATCTGCAACGGCAAGGCGTATGGCGGCGGCTTCCTGGCCGGGCCGGAGGCAGTGCCCGACGACGGCTGGCTGGATGTCTTCATCGTCCGCAAGGTCGGGCGGCTGACCATTGCCAAGCTGCTGAGCATGTACAAAAACGGACGCCACTTCGTGAACGGCCAGCTGACTGAGGCGGCAAAACCGTATTTCATCTACCGCCGCGCAAAGCGTGTGTCGCTCCGCCCGGCAGACGGGCGTGGGCCCATCGTGGCCACGGCGGACGGCGAGTGCGCCCCCTGCGGCGAAGTGACGGCAGTACTCCAGCCGCTGGCAGGCCGCATCCTGCTGCCGAAGCCTGCCTATGAGCGGTTCTGTGCGGCGCGCAGCACACCGGCCGATGTGACAGAATGACAGCAGAGATCCCTGTGCGGGAGTCCATTCCGCACAGGGATTTTTACGTGGTGCGGATGGATTTTGGAATCGTCATAAATATTTAACAAAAAAAGTTCCGAAACCTCTTGATTTTTGCGGGCAAGATGAGTACAATACACTTAGCACTCAGAGAAAAGGAGTGCTAAACAACCGGAAGCCGGTAAACCAGAGCCTCCGGGCACAACGATGTTTTCATTTTATTTTTATAATAGGAGGGCAAGAACTATGAAGATCATTCCTCTTGCAGACCGTGTTGTTATCAAGACTGTTGAGGTCGAGGAGACCACCAAGGGCGGCCTCATCCTGACCGGCAGTGCAAAAGAAAAACCCCAGGTGTGCGAGGTCATCGCAGTCGGCCCCGGCGGCGTCGTGGACGGCAAGGAAGTCAAGATGACCGTGAAGGTCGGCGACAAGGTCCTCACCAGCAAGTATTCCGGCACCGAAGTGAAGGTGGATGGCAAGGAGTGCACCATCGTCCGTCAGGGCGATATCCTGGCCGTTGTGGAAGACTGAGTTTCCCCCTCTACTGTAAGAAATTGAGCTTTGAAGGAGCGATTGGATTATGGCTAAACAGATCAAGCAGGGCGAGGACGCCCGCAAGGCACTGTGCGCTGGCATTGACACGCTGGCAAATACGGTAAAGATCACCCTGGGCCCCAAGGGCCGCAACGTGGTGCTGAGCAAGAAGTTCGGCGCCCCCGTCATCACCAACGACGGTGTGACCATCGCCAAGGAGATCGAGCTGAAGGACGAGTTCGAGAACATGGGCGCACAGCTGGTGCGTGAGGTCGCAACCAAGACCAACGACGCAGCAGGCGACGGCACCACCACCGCAACCGTTCTGGCACAGGCAATGGTCACCGAGGGTATGAAGAACGTCACCGCCGGTGCAAACCCGATGGACATCCGCCGCGGCATGAGCAAGGCAGTCAACACCGCCGTTGAGACCATCAAGGCCCACAGCCAGAAGGTCAAGGATGCCAACGACATCGCACGTGTCGGCACCATTTCTGCAGGTGACCCGGAGATCGGCCGCCTGATCGCAGAGGCCATGGAAAAGGTCACTTCCGACGGCGTCATCACCATCGAGGAGAACAAGACCACCGCTGAGACCTACAACGAGATCGTCGAAGGCATGCAGTTCGACCGCGGCTATCTGACCCCGTATATGGTCACCGATACCGATAAGATGGTCGCCGACCTGGACAACGCCGCCATCCTCATCACCGATAAGAAGATCAGCGTCATTCAGGATCTGGTCCCCCTGCTGGAGCAGGTCATGCAGAACGGCATGAAGCTGCTGATCGTGGCTGAGGACATCGAGGGCGAGGCTCTGTCCACCCTGATCGTCAACCGCCTGCGCGGCACCCTGAACGTCTGCGCCGTCAAGGCCCCCGGCTTCGGCGACCGCCGCAAGGAGATGCTGCAGGATATCGCGACCTTGACCGGCGGCACCGTCGTGTCCGCTGATCTGGGCTATGAGCTGAAGGACGCAACCGTCCAGATGCTGGGCCATGCCCGTCAGGTCAAGGTCACCAAGGAGAACACCACCATCGTTGGCGGTGCAGGCGATAAGGACGCCATCGCAGCCCGCATCGCACAGATCCGCAACCAGATCGAGGCTGCGACCAGCGACTTTGACCGCGAGAAGCTGCAGGAACGTCTGGCAAAGCTGGCCGGCGGCGTGGCCGTCATCAAGGTCGGCGCTGCGACCGAGGTCGAGATGAAGGACAAGAAGCTCCGCATCGAGGATGCTCTGAACGCTACTAAGGCAGCCGTTCAGGAAGGCGTCGTTGCCGGCGGCGGCACCGCTCCCATCAACGCCATCCCCGCTGTCCGTGCGCTGTGCGAGACGCTGGAAGGCGACGAGCGCACCGGCGCAAAGATCGTCCTGAAGGCTCTGGAAGCACCTCTGCGCCAGATCGCAAAGAACGCCGGTCTGGAAGGCAGCGTCATCATCGACAAAATCGTCTCTGCCAACAAGCCCAACTACGGCTTTGATGCACAGAACGAGGTCTTCGTGGACGACATGATCGCTGCTGGCATCGTCGACCCGACCAAGGTCACCCGCTCCGCTCTGGAGAACGCAGCATCCGTCGCCGAGATGGTGCTGACCACCGAGAGCCTGGTCGCTGACCTGCCCGAACCCCCGGCTGCTCCCGCAGCTGCCGGCGGCGACATGGGCGGTATGGGCGGCATGTACTAAGCCGCTTCGCGCGCAATCAGATTCATACACCGCAGGAGGCGGAGTTTCCCATGTGGGAGGCTCCGCCTCCTTTTTTTCAAATCACTGCCCCTCTGATGCAAAATGTGATATAATAGACCTGTTTCATCAAAATAAAGAGGGGTATCGTTATGGAACGAACAGCTTTTACCACCTATCGGGACAAGGTCGTCACCAACTGTGCCAGGGTCATCGTGGGCAAGGACGACATCATTGAAAAAGTCCTCGTCAGCTTCTTGTGCGGAGGCCATGTCCTGCTGGAAGACAAGCCCGGCACCGGCAAGACCATGCTTCTGCGCGCTTTTGCCCGGACTGTGGGCGGGGATTTCCGGCGGGTACAGTTCACGCCCGACCTGCTCCCGTCGGACCTGACGGGCATCAACTTCTATAACCAGAAGACCGGCGAATTCGAGTTCCGGCCTGGCCCGCTCTTCACCAACTTTGTGCTGGCGGACGAGATCAACCGCGCCACGCCACGCACCCAGTCGGCCTTGCTGGAAGCCATGGAGGAAAAGCAGATCACGGTGGACGGCGTGACGAGCCGCCTGGCTGAGCCGTTCATGGTGCTGGCGACCCAGAACCCGCTGGAATCCTTTGGCACTTTCCCGCTGCCGGATGCCCAGATGGACCGCTTTTTCATGCGGTTGTCACTGGGGTACATGAACCGGGAGCAGGAGATGGAAGTGCTGTCCCGCCCATCGGCGCAGGCGGTGCTCAGCCAGTTGAACCCGGTGGTCACGCCGGAGGAAACGGCCTATGTCCGCACGGCTTACCGTGAGGTGAAGGTCTCCGACGATGTGAAGAACTACCTGATGGACATCGTGGAGGCCACCCGCATGCAGGGCGGTTTCGTGAGCGGGGTGTCCACCCGTGGTGCGCTGGCGCTGTATCAGGCGGCGCAGGCCTACGCGGCTCTGCAGGGCCGGGACTACGTTGCTCCGGAGGACGTCAAGGGGCTGGCCCCGGCGGTGCTCTGCCATCGTGTGGTCCTGGGCGGCAGCATGAACGCGGAAGCTGCAACCCAGCGGCTGCGGAAGCTGCTATCCGATGTTGAAGTTCCGCTGGAGAACCACTGATGGCGGCGGTCGTATTTGCGCTGGTGCTGGCGGGGCTACTCTTCTGGCTGGAACAGGAGTCTTGTGTCCACAGTCTGGACGATTTGCAGGGGCTGCTGGAAACGGAGGACTTCCTTGCCGAGGCAGACCAGCCGGTGAACCTGCGGCTGACCGTACGGAACAGCGGCCCCCACTGGAAGTCATTTGCAGCCCTGCGGCTCCATCTGGGGCGGGAGCTCACCCCGTGCAGCATGGACCACCTGACCAGAGACTGCGCCGGGCAGGGGCACACTGTGCGGTGCACGGCCTGGCTGCGTCCGCAGCAGGAGGCTTCGTTCAAAGTCGCGGTCCGCGTCGGGCAGCGGGGCCGCTATGTATTGGAGCCGCTACAGCTAATCGGCGGCGATCTGCTGGGCCTGAAGACGCAATCCCGCACAGAGCGGGGCTTCCATGAGCTCGTCGTTCCACCCAGGGAATGCGACCTGCCGGAACTGGACGGCCTGATGGGCGGCTTTCTGGGCGGCATCTCGGTGAACCGCTACCTCTACGAAGACCCCATCCTGACGGCAGGCTATCGCGAGTATACCAGCGGCGACCCGATGCGGGCTATCTCCTGGAAGCAGAGCGTCCGTGGGCGGGGCTTGATGGTGAAAAAGTTTGATTACACGACCGAACCACGGGTCGTGGTGCTGGTCCATGCGGATTCGTCGCGCTATACCCAGCCGGAGCGGGTGGAGCGGTGCTACTCCATGGCCCGGACGGTCTGCCGGATGCTGGAAGAAAAGGCGGTGTCCTACCGCTTTGCGCTGAATGCAACGTTCGACCTGCTGATGAACGCGACCGTGACGGCGGGCGACGAGTGGAAAAAGCCGCTGGAAGTGCCGCAGGGGTACGGACCAGAACATTTCCGCCGCATGCTGGAAATGCTGGGCCGCGCCACCGGGCAGACCGCCCAGCCCTGCCGGGAGTTTTGCGCCCGGTATTATCACGCGCAGGAGCAGACGAGCTGCATCTTCCTGACCACAGAGCCGGAAGCAGAGGCCCGCGCCTGTCTGAACCCGATGCCAGGGGTCCGGTTGTTGGTCCTCACGCCGGAATGTGTGCAACAACGCGGAGAGGAGGGACCGGTATGATAGCACTACATGGACTCCGCATCCTGGGCGACCTCGCGTTCTACTACGCCTTTGCAGGCTTTTTTGCGGCAGGCTTCGGCGGGCATCCCACAATTTGGGTGCTTCTCTGGCCCGCTGTCTGTTTTGCGGCGGCGACCTGTTTCCGGGGAAATCCCGCCCTGCGCACCGTGCTGGCGCTGGCCAGTGCGGCGGCGCTGCCGTTTCTGCCTGCACGGGCGGATCAGCTCGTTTATCTCCCGGCGGTGTGCTATGTGACGCTGCTGGCGGTGCGGGAAGAGTTCGGCCTTTCTGCAGTGCAGCAGGGGGAGCGGTTCCGCTGGCTGCTGCGCATCTGGCCGCTGTTCGGTGCGGCGATGCTGCTGTGGAACGCAGACGCGGTGCTGACCACAGCCTTGCCCATGGCGATCACGGCGGCGCTTGCGCTGGTCTGGTTTACTCGGACGACCCGGCAGGACCCGGAGGTGTATAGTGCGCCATCCTACCTGCTGATATCCGGCGGGCTTCTGGCGGCGCTGAGCGGCGCGGCCTTTCTGCTCAGCCGTAGCGCCGTGATGAACGGGGCGAAAGCTCTGGCCGCAGCGGTGTATTTCAAGCTGCTGGTGCCGGTGCTGCAACTGGTGCTGAACAATGTGGTGGCCTACGGCATCGTCGTGGTGTTCCAAAAGCTGTGGTATGCCATCGCGTGGGTGCTGGCCTTGTTCGCAAACCGGCAGGTCGCAATGGGCGATTTGTATGAATCCAGAGCGGGCGATGTCCGGGACGCCATCGGCGAGGAGAGCGGCCTGCTGATGGACGGCCCACGGGTGCTGGCCGGAGTGGCGGTGCTCTTTGCGGCGGTGCTGCTGATTTTAGCGGTGCGGCACATCCTGCGCCGGGGCCGCGCGGCGGAACCGACCGGTGCTGCCCCGATGACGAAACGCCGGACCTCCCTGCGCACCCGCCGTCGGTGGCCGGGGTTCTTCCTTAGCCCGAACGCCCGTGTCCGGCGGGAATACCGGGCCTATCTCGACTACTGCGAGGCCCACGGCCTGACCATCCTGCGCGGAGATACCAGCCTGGACATCATGGGCCGTGCCTCCGGCATGGACTACGCTGCCGAAGCCGAACTGCGCGAAATTTATCTCCGCGCCCGCTATGCGGAAACAGCTACCGCCGAGGACGCTGCCCGTGCGGCAGAGCTTGTGAAAAAGATCTGCGAATGACCGCATCAACGCCCCCTGTCTGGCCCACACTGTTTCAAAAGGCCAAAGGGGGCGTTTTCATGTCCGGACGGCGGGTGTTGGCGCTGTATGCGCTGCTGGTGGGGTGTTTTGCGGCGGTGGTCTGCCGGTTGTACTGGCTGTGCTCCCACGCGGACTATGCAGCCCGCGCGGCGGCGCAGAGCGTGGTGACGCTGGCGCTCCCGGCACGGCGGGGCAATTTCTACGACTGCGAGGGCCATCTTCTGACGGGCTTTGGCACGAAGTGGACAGCGCTCTGTGTGCCCGGCGGGGGAAACTATACACGGCTCTTTTCCTGTACTGATGCGGCTGGGCAGGCGCTGCTGTACCAGAAACGAAACGCAGTCTCTCCGTTCCTGCTCACGGTGGACCGCGATGTTTCGCCGCTGGGCATTTCCTGCTGGCCGGTGGCCGTGCGCTATGCGGCCGCGCCGCTGGCTGTGCAGCTCATCGGGTATGTGGACGGCGACGGCAGGGGAGCCGCCGGGCTGGAAGCAGTGTTTGATGCGGCACTTTCCGGCACCGGGGAGGGCGACACTCTGACCTGCCTTGTCAATGCGCAGGGGCGTCTGCGGAGCGAGCCGGAACAGACCCACACCGACAGCGGGGCCGTGGGGGTCCAGCTGACTCTTTCCCGGCCGATCCAGCGGGCGGCGGAAGCCGTTGCGGGCCGGATGATGACCACCGGCTGCATCGTGGTGCTGGATGCCGCAAACGCCGAAGTCCGCGCCTGCGTCAGTGTGCCAGGGTACGACCCGGCAGACCCGGCTGCCAGCCTGAATGCGGCGGACAGCCCGATGCTGAACCGGGCCTTCCAGAGCTATGCGGTGGGGTCGGTGTTCAAGCCGGTGCTGGCCGCCGCCGCGCTGGAAGCAGGGGAGACCGGTCTGGTCTACACCTGCCCCGGCTGGTGCGAGGTGGACGGGCAGGTGTTCCGCTGTGCGGGCGGCATCCCGCATGGGGAGGTAGACCTTGCCGCCGCACTGGAAAAAAGCTGCAACGGATACTTTATCCGGCTGGGGCAGGTGCTGGGGGCCGAGCAGGTCCGTGCGCTGGCTGCGCAGGTGGGCTTTGGGCAGGCCGCGGAACTGACGGACCGCTTCCGCACGGCAGCGGGCATCCTGCCAACGGCGGAAGCCCTGACCTCGTCCGGGGCCTATGCAAATTTCTGCTTCGGGCAGGGGGAGCTGCTGGCAACGCCGGTGCAGGTGGCCGGGATGCTGAACGCGCTGGTCACCGGCACCTGGCGGATGCCGCTCTTTTTGCGGAACACGCTGGACGAGACGACCGGGGAGCCGCTGGAAACGCTGGCCCACCGGAAGGCGGAGCCGGTCATCTCGGAACAGACGGCGCAAACGGTGCGCGGTCTGCTGGCGGGCGTGGTGGCAAACGGAACCGGCCGCGAGGCGGCCCTGCCGGAGACCACCGCCGCCGGGAAGACCGGGACGGCCCAGACCGGTCAGTTCCGGGCGGGAGAAGAGCTGAAAAACAGCTGGTTTGCGGGCGTTTTTCCGGCGGAACAGCCCCGGTATACCATCGTGGTCCTGCAGGACGCCCAGACAGAACCTGCCCATTCCAGCGCCGCAGTCTTTGCCGCTCTGGCCGAAATGCTGGAAAATTTGGCCCGATGAGGCAGAGTCCATCTTGCAATTTGCGCGGTTGTATGCTATCATATTCTTGTATTTGTATGCAGTCTCAATCAAATTTACAATAAAAGGAGCGTTCCATCCATGTCTGCTATTGAAATCGTCGGCGGCGCCATCCTGCTTGCTGCCTCGGTCGTCATCATCGTCCTCACCCTGATGCAGCACACCCACGGTCAGGGCCTGTCCGGTGCGATCAACGGCGGCGCATACGGCGCAAACAACGCACGGCTGACCCCTGCCGACCAGATGCTGGCCAAGGTGACCCGCATCGCCGGTGTCGTCTTCTTCGTGGTGGCCGTCCTGGCCTGTGTGTTCGCCAGCCGTCTGGCTTGAGGACCCGCGCACAGCCCCGTGTAAGGCGGGGCTGTTTTTCTGTCTGAAATTTCTCTGTCTACGCTGCGGACAGCTCTTCTTCTGAGGGAAGCCTCTGACAGGCCGGGTGGGCCTGCATCGGATGAGAAAAGCCCGATGGGCAAACACTGCCGGGTGCGGATGCCTCCGGCAGAAGGTGGGAAACTCAGGATTCCGCTGGAGAATTTTGAGAATGTTGTTAAGGAGTAAAATCTATGTCATTACGCGATAAGATCGAGCATGCCATCCAAAACCAGCCCTGCACCGTCAAGGACCTGAAGGCTCGCTTCGGCGGCGACCGCGGGGCAGACCGCAAGGTGATGGAAGCGCTGGATGCTCTGGTGCATGAGGCCGTGGTCTGCCAGCGTTCGGGCGTGTTCTTCACCGTGCGCTCCGGCCGCGCCGAGAAGGCCCTGCTGTGCAAAGTGGTCAAACTGGGCAAGAACTTTGCCTTTGTCATGCTGGAAGATGAGACCAGCGATATCTTCATCCCCGGCCGCTTCACCCGCGGCGCGATGCCCGGCGACGAGGTCCTCGTCGAGAAGTTCGAGCATCCCCGTGTGGAGGGCAGCGACGAGGGCGCCATCCTCGCGGTGCTCACCGAGAAGAACGACCTGGTGGGCACGGCCCGCCGGATCGAGGGCCGTCTGAAGTTCGTGCCGGACGACTGCCCGGCCATCTCCATGCAGCTGATGCGGGACTGCGAAGGCGGCGCTAAAGACGGCGACAAGGTGGCGGTCGAGATCCTGATGCGCGGCAGCCGCCAGGAAGACCACCGCGTCGGCGTGGCCATGCGGTTCGGCAGCTCGGACGAGGCCAAGCGCTGCGCGAAGGCGTTGCTCTACGCCCGCGATATCCACACCCGCTTCCCGGACAAAGTCCGCGAGGAAGCCAAGAAGTTTGAGGGCATGACCGTTTCGGAAGAGGACTGCAAGGGCCGCATGGACCTGCGCGCTCTGCCCATCTTCACCATCGACAGCGCCGAGACCAAGGACATCGACGATGCCATCAGCCTGACCCGCACTCCGGAGGGCGGCTTTGAGCTGGGCGTCCACATTGCGGACGTCTCCAACTACGTCAAGCCCGGTTCTGAGCTGAACGAAGAGGCGTTCAACCGCGCCACTTCCGTCTATTATGCCGACCAGGTCGTGCCCATGCTGCCCAAGAGTCTGTCCAACGGCATCTGCTCCCTGAACGAGAAGGAGCTGCGCCTGGCCTTCTCCTGCCTGATGCGGCTGGACAAGGACGGCAACCTGACCGATTACCGCTTCGTGAAGTCGGTCATCTGCAGCCGGGTCAAGGGCGTCTACGCAGAGATCAATGCCCTGCTGGCCGGAACGGCCGATGCCGAGATCCAGGCCAAGTACGCCGAGGTGGCCGACCAGCTGCCCGCCATGAAGGAACTGTACGCCCACCGTGCCCGCCTGCGCACCGAGCGCGGCTGCATCGACTTCGAGAGCGGGGAAGTGAAGCTCATCCTCGACGAGGACGGCCACTGCATCGACGTCAAGAAGCGCACCTCCGGCGAGAGCGAGGCCATGATCGAGGAGTTTATGCTGCTGGCCAACCAGTGCGCGGCCCACTTTGCCCGCGTCAAGCAGATCCCCTTCGTCTACCGTGTCCACGAGGAGCCCAACGGCGAAAAGCTGGAGCGCCTGCATGCACTGCTGCAGGCCTGCGGCATCAACGACCACTTTGCCAAGGAGGTGCCCACGCCCAAGGAGCTGAGCGCCATTCTGGAAGGGGTGCGCGGCACGGCATTTGAACAGATCGTCAATACCGGCATGCTCCGCTGCATGTCCAAGGCCTGCTACGAAGAAAAGCCCAAGGGCCACTACGGTCTGGTGCTGAAGGACTATGCCCACTTCACCAGCCCCATCCGCCGCTACCCGGATCTGGCCATCCACCGCATCATGACCGATCTGCTCAGCGGCACCGACAAGGAGACCATGGCCATCCGCTACACCGATTTTGCGATCCAGGCCTCCAAGCAGTCCAGCGAGCGCGAGGTCATCGCGGTGCAGATCGAGCGCAAGGCCGAGGACTGCTACAAGGCCGAGTATGCCCGCCGCCATTTGGGCGAGTGCTACGAGGGCATCATCTCCGGCGTGACCCAGCGCGGCCTGTTCATCGAACTGGAGAACGGCGTGGAGGGCTTCGTGCCCGCTTCCAGCCTGACCCCCACCGGCACCATGCTCACCGAGGGCATCCGCCTGTCCGACCCGGTCTCCGGCAAGAACTGGAACCTGGGCGACAGCATGATGATCACCATCGTCCGCGCCGACGTCAACCTCGGCAAGATCGATTTTGAGGTCGCCCCGGAGGCAAAACAGTAACCCGAACGGATTTCATCCGCTCCCGTCTTCTGTCACCGGAAGGCGGGAGCTTTTTTTGCGCTTCACACTTTCGCCATATTTCCGACAAAGGTTGGGTTTTGCATAAAGTTTATACACTGGTCATCTTTTGTATGTTGTTCTGTCACAGGGGATGGGATATACTAAGCACAACGAAAGGGCGAGCGGAAGCCGCCCGGAAAGAACCAAAACTTCAGGAGGTCTGCGTTATGTATTATTCCAGTGGCAACTACGAAGCGTTTGCACACCCCAAAAAGCCGGAAGGCGTTGACAATAAATCGGCCTATATCATCGGTTCGGGTCTGGCGGCACTGACCGCTGCCTGCTATCTGGTCCGCGACGGCCAGATGCAGGGCGACCACATCCATGTGATCGAGAAGGACCCGCTGCCCGGCGGTGCCTGTGACGGCTACAAGTACGACATCGGCTATGTGATGCGCGGCGGCCGCGAGATGGACAACCACTTCGAGGTCATGTGGGATCTGCTGCGCTCCATCCCGTCTCTGGAGACAGAGGGGGCCAGCGTTCTGGATGAGTATTACTGGCTGAACAAGGAAGACCCCAACAAGTCTCTCTGCCGTGCTACCGAAAAGTGCGGCCAGGATGCCCACACCGACGGCAAGTTCGGCATCTCCGACCGGGGCGCGATGGAGATCATGAAGCTCTTCTTCACCCCGGACGAGCAGCTGCAGGATAAGAAGATCACCGACATCTTCGACGACGAGGTCTTCCGCTCCAACTTCTGGATGTACTGGCGCACCATGTTCGCGTTCGAGAACTGGCACAGCGCACTGGAGATGAAGCTCTACCTCAAGCGCTATATCCACCACATCGGCGGTCTGCCCGACTTCACTGCCCTGCGCTTTACCCGCTACAACCAGTATGAGTCCATCATCCTGCCCATGGTCACCTATCTGAAGGACCACGGCGTGGAGTTCCGGTATGAGACCAAGGTCACCGACGTCCGCTTCCGGATCGAGGGCGGCAAAAAGCAGGCCAGCTCCATCACTGTGGAGCACAAGGGCGAGGAGAAGGTGCTGCCGCTGACCGAGAATGACCTGCTCTTCATCACCAACGGCGGCTGCGTCGAGAGCTGCACCATCGGCGCACAGGACAAGGCAGCCGGTTTCGACCCCACCATCAAGCCGGGCAACGGCTGGGATCTGTGGAAGAAGATCGCCGCACAGGACCCCTCCTTCGGCCATCCGGAGAAGTTCTGCTCGCAGCCGGAACTGTCCAACTGGGAGAGTGCCACCATCACCACTCTGGACGACAAGATCCCGCAGTATATCAAGAAGATCTGCAAGCGCGACCCCTTCACCGGCCACACCGTCACCGGCGGCATCGTCACGGTCAAGGATTCCAGCTGGCTGCTCAGCTGGACGCTGAACCGCCAGCAGCAGTTCCGTGACCAGCCCAAGAACCAGCTCTGCGTCTGGGTCTACGGCCTGTTCAGCGACAAGCCCGGCGACTATGTGAAGAAGCCCATGCGCGACTGCACCGGCCGTGAGATCTGCATGGAGTGGCTGTACCATCTGGGCGTTCCCACGGAGGACATCGCCGAGCTGGCCGATCACAGCGCCAACACCGTGCCGGTCATGATGCCGTATATCGACGCCTTCTTCATGCCGCGCGCCTTCGGCGACCGCCCTGACATCGTGCCGAAGGGTGCTGTCAACTTCGCCTTCCTGGGCCAGTTTGCCGAGACCGGCCGCGACACCATCTTCACCACCGAGTATTCGATGCGCACCGGCATGGAGGCTGTTTACACCCTGCTGGACATCGACCGCGGCGTGCCGGAGGTCTGGGGCAGCACCTATGATGTCCGCTGCCTGATCGACGCCACCGTCAAGCTCCGCGACGGCAAGAAGCTGACCGATATGGACCTGCCCTTCATCCAGAGGGTGGCCCTCAAGGAAGCGCTCAAGAAGATCGAGGGCACCGACCTTGAAAAGTTCCTCAAGGAGTACAACGCCATTTAAGGCGTTTTCTCAAACGTCTCCTCCGATCCAGTTTGGACCTCCCCCCTGAATGCGGCCGGGCTCTGCACCCTGAGACAGGATGCAGGGCCCGGCCCTTTTTCGTATGATTTTGCGGAAAATTTCCAAAATAGTATGACTTTTGTGAAAAGGATTTGCGCGGATTTTACAGTTTTCTCTTGCCCGAAACGGCATTCTGTGATATGCTTAATCCAGAAATGCAGACCTCGCTGCGGCTGCGCTGCACACCACGGCTCCCCGTTGGGGAGCTTTTGTGCGGGCGGCGGCAGAGAGGCCGCAAAAAAGAGAGTACCGTAAATTGAAGGAGGTCATTTCCTGTGAAACAGTTCATTTCCCGCCGCAGCTTCCTCAAGGCTGCCGGAGCTGCCACTGCACTGACCGCAGTCTCCCTCGGCGCACCTGCCGCATCGGCCGAAGAGACCAATTGCTTCCTGGGTGAAAAGTCGGCTGTTACCATCCTCTACACCAACGATGTGCACACCTACATCGACAAAAAATCCCCCGAACTGACCTATGCCGGCATCGCTGCACTGAAGCAGAGCTATGTGGACGCTGGCCAGAACGTTCTGCTGGTGGACGCCGGCGACCACATCCAGGGCACGGCCTATGGCTCCATGGATGACGGCGAGACCATCATCAAGCTGATGAGCGAGGCAGGTTACGACCTGGCCACCCCCGGCAACCATGAGTTCGACTACGGCATGGCCCGCGCAAAGGCAGCCATGAAGGAAGCCGCTTTCCCCTATGTTTCCTGCAACTGGGTGGACCTGCGCACCGGCCTGAAGGTGCTGCCCAGCATCAAGATCTTCACCATCGGCGGCGCGCGCATCGCATTTGTGGGCGTTACCACCCCGGAGACCTTTACCAAGTCCACCCCGGCCTACTTCATGAACGCCAGCCAGACCAAGTACATCTATGACATCCTCGGCGGCGACGATGGCCAGAAGCTGTACAAGGCCGTCCAGAAGGCCATCGACAAGGCAAAGCTGCTGGGTGCAACCTATATCATTGGTCTGGGCCATCTGGGCGTAGACCCCTCGTCCGCCCCCTGGACCAGCGAAGAGGTCATCGCACACACCACCGGTTTCGATGCCTTCATCGACGGCCATTCGCACACCGTGATGGAGAATAAGCAGGTGACCGATGCTTCCGGCAAGGCCGTCACCCTGACCCAGACCGGCTCCTACTTCAAGAATGTCGGCAAGATGACCATCGGTGCCGATGGCTCCATCACCACCGAGCTGCTGCCCAGCTACGACGGCGCAGACGCCGCCGTGGCCGCTGCCACCAGCGAGTGGGTGAGCGCAGTGGACGACATGCTGGGCGAGGAGATCGCCGTGGGCGATTCCAAGTTCTACATCACCGACCCCGCCACCGGCAAGCGCCGCATCCGCTCCGGCGAGACCAACCTGGGCGACTTCGTGGCCGACGGCATCTATGCCTACTTCAATGAGATCGAAGACCTCCACTGCGACATCGCCATCATGAACGGCGGCGGCATCCGTGCAAATGTGGACGCAGGCCCCTGGAGCTTCAAGACCTGCAAGACCGTCAGCCCCTTCGGCAATGTGGCCTGCCTGATGTCCGTCACCGGCCAGCAGATCCTGGACGCCCTCGAATTTGGTGCCCGCTTCGCCGGTGCCGAGGGCAAGGAGAATGGCGGTTTCCTGCAGGTCGCCGGTGCCAAGTATGAGATCCACGCCATGGTCCCCAACACCGTTCAGACCGACGACAAGAATGTCTGGGTCGGCAGTGCTACGACCCCGCGTGTTTCGAATGTGGAGATCTACGATAAGACCACCGGCACATACAAGCCTCTGGACCCGAACGCCACCTATGCGCTGGCCGGTATGAACTACACCCTGCGCAACCTGGGCGACGGCTTCGCCATGTTCGACGGCGCAGAGCTCATCAAGGACTATGTCTCGGAGGATTACCTCGTCATGTCCAGCTACGCAGCCATGTTCGGCGGCGTGGATGCAAACGGTCTGCCGCACCTTTCCAGTGCCAACAGCCCGCTGGCCGATTACCCCGGCTATCTGCTCAACTACGAAGATCCCTACGGCGCAGGCCGCATCCAGATGATCTGGTAATGCCCTGAACCGAGAGAGACCGCTGTGCTCCTTCCGTGATCGACGGGGCCAGCGGTCTCTTTTTGTGCCCGGCGGAGCGGACCGAGCGCGGGAACGCGCTGCGCTGGTTCGGGGAATTGCATAGATTCCGGGAGCGTTCCTTGTGAGCAATGCTGAAATTCAGAAATGCACAGATTGTTCGCTTGCGAACGATCGGGCCGTGGGGTATAATAAAAATAACAAGTGATATATCAGCTGCGCATTCCCGCGCACGAAAAAGGAGAAACAAGATGGAGATTCGATACACCAGCGCTGCCCAGTGGGCCGACGCCCGCGACGGCGTCATTCCGGCACCCTATGCTCTGGAAGCGGGGGAGAGCATCACCGACCGTTACCTGGAGCCGGTGATCTTCCACAACGAAAACGGCCCCGACATCGGTGTGACCACCTGCGGCGTCATCGTCAGGGGTGGCCTGTACTTCAAGGATATGGACAACAGCGGCGAGCTGGCCCCTTATAAGGACTGGCGGCTCAGCCCCAAAGAACGCGCAAAGGATATGGTGGCCCATCTGCGCCTGGACCAGCAGGCTGGCCTTGTGCTGAACACCCTGTTCAACACCCCGGTGGCCCCCACCCGCGCCGAGGCTGCCGGTGCCGACGGCAAGCCGGAGTTTGGCAAGATCTACAAGCACCACGACCCGGACGAAAAGCCCATCCCCGGCCCGCTGCCCGGCATGACCATGAGCATTGATGACGCCGATGTGCTGGACAAGCACATCACGGCGGGCGTTTACCGCGGCGATATGCACTGCGAGGCCGGTATGGTGGCACTGTACCACAATGCGGGCACCCAGATGCTGGAATACGAAGCCTGCAAGGGCGGTGTGGCGATTCCGTACTCTCTGCACACCAACCCCATCAACATCGGCTACCCGGACTCTCTGGGCATCGGTGCAGCGGTGCTGGGAGACGGCAACGCAGATTTCGTCTATGAAATGGCCGACACGGACCGGAAGATGATGAAGGCCGAGGGCCTGCACATCATGTACGGCCCGCAGGTGGACGTGGCCACCGACCCCCGCTGGCCCCGCACCAACGGCACCTACGGCGAGCGCACCGATGTGACCAGCGACATCACCGAAGCCCTCATCAAGGGCTACCAGAACGGCGACGACGGCCTGAACGAGGGTTCGGTCGTCCTGACGGTCAAGCACTTCCCCGGCGATGCCCCCTCTGAGAACGGCTTCGAGCCGCATGTGCCCATCGGTCAGTGGCGCATCTACCGCACCCCCGGCTCGATGGAAAAGTACCATCTGCCCCCGTTCCAGTGCGCATTCGACCACAAGGCATCTTCCATCATGCCGGACTACTCCCGCATCGCCGCCGATGGCCGCGCCGTGCCCCAGACCTACCGGGGCGAGGTGACCAGCACCGAGGCGGTGCCCAGCGCATACAGCAAGGAGCTGCTCACCGACCTGGCCCGCAACAAGATGGGCTTTGATGGCTACATCAACTCCGACTCCGGCATCACCAGTGTGCAGATCTACGGCGTGGAGGACCTGACGGTGCCCCAGCGCTACGCCAAGGCCATTTCCGCCGGTACCGATGTCATCGGCGGCAACACCGACCCGGAGAACATCATCAAGGCGGTGGAGGACGGTCTGCTGCCCAAGGCCGACCTCGACCGCGCCAGCTACAACCGTCTGCTGAGCCTGTTCCGCACCAAGCGTGTGGACAACCCCTATCTGGACCCCGACCAGGCCGACCAGGCCCGGCAGGACAACTTCGATGGTGCCAAGAAGAAGGCCTACGAAGCCAACCAGAAGGCCGTCGTTCTGGTCAAGAACCACGACCACATCCTGCCGCTGGCCAAAGAGAAGAAGGTCTGCATCGTCACCTTCAAGGGCGTGGACTCCGGCTTTGCCAAAATGGCACAGGCCATGGGTGCCGGTCTGGGCTCTGCCGATGCCGACGAGGCGCTGCGCAAGACACTGGCGGAGGCCTTCGAGAAGAAGGGCTACGCCGTCGTCGCCACCCCGGAGGAGGCCGATGTGCTGTACCTCCACGTGTGGCCCATCAGCAACGGCGTGGTGTTCTACCAGTTCGCCATGCCCGTCATCGAGATGGGTGAGATCGTCACGGACGAGCGCGAGACCAACAAGAGCCAGAAGAAGACCGGCAAGCAGGTCACGGTGACCACCCTGAAGGACGTCGAAAAGATCCGGGAGCTGGCCGATGCCATCCATGCGCGCGGCGGCAAGGTCGTGGGCACCTGTGTGGTGAACAACCCCTGGCTGCTGGACAAGCTGGAGCCCTACTGCGACGCGCTGACCATCCAGTACACCGTCAGCACGGTGGCGCTGAACAACGCCCTGAACGCACAGGTGGACGTCATCAGCGGCGACTTTGCCCCCACCGGCAAGCTGAGCCTGACCATGGTGTCCGACCCCGCCGTCATCGCCATCACCGAGCAGGAGATCGACGGTGTGGTGCGTGAGATCTGCGCTTCGCCCAACGATGTGCCCGGCTATGATAAGGACCCGTACATCGACCCGGCCATCCTCGCCGGGGTGCGCGGCGGCAGCTACGCTTACTGCGACGCCGACGGCAACTATTACCGCAGCGGGTTCGGTCTGAACTACTGACCCTCTCCGTCCTTGCTTCGCAATGCCACCTCTCCCAAAGGGTGAGGCAATGGCATGTCGGGTAGCTCCTGCTGGACGCTCAAAGTTTTTTCGCTCACAAGTAGAATGGAGTTCCGTGCCGCTTGTCAAAGCCCGCCAGGGGTGCTACAATGGAACCAACGACCACGCTGAAAGGGGATAGAACTATGGAATTTCGGGACAAGCCCATGCAGAACCTCGTTCGCATCAAGGAGAAGGAGATCTGCAAGAATGTGCAGGCGCTTTTGCTGGACGGTGAGACCATCGTGGGCGCATACAAGACCGTGCGCGACCAGGCGGTCTTTACCTCGCACCGCATCTTTCTGGTGGATATGCAGGGGGTCACCGGCACCCGGCAGGAGATCTTCGTCCTGCCGTACCGCAAGGTGCTGCACTTTGGCGTCCAGACCGCAGGCTTCGGCGACCCGCTCCAGACCTCTGAGCTGACGGTCTGCTTCGCGGATGAGCACGAGGCAAAGTTCGGGTTCATCGGGCAGGACGAGCTGCTGAATGTGGCCCGCGCCATCAGCCGCTGCATCCTGTAACACCGTACAAAAACGCAGAGCGCCCGCTCCGGCTTCTGACCCCGGAGCGGGCGCTCTGCGTTTGCTGTAATATGCGAATAACGGAGAATGGCGAACGATCAGCCGGCCACACGGTCCATCCGGCCTGCCTCCAGCATGTAGCGCAGGAAGCCGGTCACGTCGGCGGGGTCGGTCACGGTGATGTCAAAGCCCTTTCTGGGGGCGTCCATCATCCGGAGGATGGAGGATGCGGTGGCATCCTCTTTCAGGTCACAGGTCTTGCCGTTGTCCAGATGCAGCAGCACACTGCCGTGGCTGGCGGAAACCTGACGCATGAAACGGTCTTTATCAAAATATTCGATACGAAGCATAAAAATACCTCCTGTCAGAAAATTGTTTATTTGCACGCCGTCTTCCGGGTGAGCTGCTCGTGCATGACGATCATCAGGATCAGCAGCGCCAGCAGATACACGGGGAAGAGGGCAGGGGCAACGTTGTTTGCCAGCAGGCCGAACAGCGGCGGCATGACCAGATTGCCGACATAGGCGCTTGCCATCTGGATGCCGATCACAGCCTGCGACCGGTCCGCGCCGAAGTGGTCCGGCGTGGAGTGGATGATGCTGGGGTAGATGGGCGCACAGCCCAGCCCCACGAGGACGAGGCCGGCCAGCGAGAGCGCCTGCGGCCCCGGCAGAAGCAGGGCGGCCACACCCACGGCCAGAACGGTCTGCCCCAGGCGGATCATCTGGGTGTCGTTGAACCGGAGGGTGACGAAGCCGCAGAAGCCGCGCCCCACCGTGATGCCCAGATAGAACAGGCCCGCAAAGGCAGCGGCCGTGTCGGCCGGGACGCCCTTGCTCAGCGTGAGGTAGCTGCTGGCCCAGAGGCCCGCCGTCGTTTCGAGGCCGCAGTAGCAGAAGAAGCAGAGCATCACTTCCCGCGCACCGGGGATGGCCAGGATCTGGGGCAGCGTCAGCGGCCTGGCCGGGGTGCCGTCCGCGCTTGCGGCGGCCGGGCGGCCTTTCCAGAGCGGCAGGCTCAGCACCAGAACGACTGTGATGCCGACCTGGATGAGGGCTACGATGCGGTAGCCACCGTTCCAGCCCTGCCCGCCGGTCAGGGCCAGACTCATCAGCACCGGGCTGATGATGGTGCCCACGCCCCACATGCAGTGCAGCCAGCTCATGTGGCGGCTCTCGTAGTGGAGGGCGACGTAGTTGTTCAGGGCGGCGTCCACGCTTCCGGCACCCAGCCCGTAGGGGATGGCCCAGAGGCAGAGCATCCAGAACGCGCTCGACACGGAGAAGCCGAACAGCGCCGCCGCCGTCATCGCCACACTGAGGGCCGTGACCTTGCCGGTGCCCAGCGCACGGGTCAGCCGGTCGCTGCACAGGCTGGAAACGATGGTCCCACAGGAGATGATCATCGAGACGATGCCTGCGTAGGACACCGGCACCCCGAAAGCGGGGTAGAGGTTCGGCCAGGCGGAGCCGAGAAGCGAATCCGGCAGGCCGAGGCTGATGAACGCCAGATAGATGACCGGCAGAAGAAGCTGTGCCATGGGTTGTGTTCCTCCCGTTTCGGTGTTATACTGGACTCGCGGCCTCTGATGAAATAATACCACGAAACCAGCGGCTGTGGTAGGAGAAAACCTGAAATTTTGTACAACAAAACCGGCATTGATAAAAAATGTTCAAAGATTTGCGGAAAGGAACTGGTCAATATGGCATATCAAACAAGCTGCGCAACAATCGTCCATGAGGGCGGCGTCCACTGCGAAACGGACATCGTGGCTGACGCCGAAGGGCGCGAGCTGGTGCAGCACGGCAGTGCGCTGTTTCCCATCGCCTGCTACGCCGAAGACCTGGCCAGCTACTCGGTGGCGTGGCACTGGCATGAGGAATTTGAATACATCCTCACCATACAGGGCCCCCTCCATGTGGATGTGAACAAGACCCGCCTGACGCTGCAGACCGGGCAGGGCGTCTTCCTCAATTCGGGGGCGCTGCACTCGGTGGAGCAGGCGGAGGGCACGGCCCTGCTCCACTCCGGCGTCTTTCAGCCCCGGCTGGTGGGCGGCATGGACACCATCTTCTGGCAAAAGCTCATCCGGCCCCTGCTACAGCCCGGTGCCCCGGCGTTTTTTCTGCTGGACGAGGCGGTGCCCTGGCAGAAACAGGTACTCGTCTTCCTGCGGGACGCCTGGAAAGAGGTGGCGGACGAGCCGTTCGACTATGAGAACCGGGTGCGGTATCATCTCTCGGCGGCGCTGCGGCTGCTGAGCACCCAGTGCGTGGGCGGCAAGACCAAAGTCTCGGAGCAGGAGCAGATCGCCTCGGAGCGGATGAAGCGGATGCTCCGCTACGTGGAGGAGCACTACGCCGAGGAGCTGACGGTGGAGAAGATCGCGGCCTGCGTGGCCCTGAGCGAGAGCGCCTGCCTGCGCAGCTTCCGGCAGCTGCTGGGCATCACGCCCATCCAGTACGTCAAGCAGTTCCGGGTGGAAAAGGCCGCCGAACTGCTGCGCTCCACCCGGCTGAAGACCGGCGAGATCGGTCTGGAATGCGGATTCTCAGACGGCAGCTACTTTATTAAAACGTTCCGGGAGATCAAGCACTGCACCCCCCGCGAATACCGCACAAAATTCTGTTGAGATCTGGAAAAGGAAAAAAACCGGAAGACAAAGTGTGCATAACCAAACAGCCGGGAGGCGTTCCGAAACGGAAGCCTCCCGGCTGTTATGGTTCAGAGGGTCTTATTGCAAAAGGCTGCTGGAATCGGTGCCGCCGACCGTCAGGCGGGCCTGGATCCCGTTGTGCGTCCAGAGGATGTCGGCTTTATCGACCCCAAGATTCAGAAGTGCGTCGATGGAGACCGAAGTCGGACGGTACAGCAGTGTGCAGAAACGGATGGTTTCTACCCCCTGCGCTTTGAGCGTCCGGAGGGTCTCCATGGTGAGATGTGCGGTGGCCACAATGCTGTTGACGCGAATGGTAAGGACCTTGCCTTGGACATTCTGTGTGCAGGTGTGCGTGATCTGCTTTTCCAGCGCATTGGTGACGTAAAGCCCCTCTACCGTAACGAGATACTCCGCATCCGAGGCGGTCAGCTCTTCAGCCGGAGCGGAAGTCGAGACCGCACCCGACGGCTCAGAGGGCTGCTCCGGGTTGGGATTGGGCTGCTCCGGGTTAGGATTCTCCGGGTTAGGGTTGGGATTCTCCGGGTTGGGGTTAGGCTTCTCCGGCTCCGGCTTCTCCGGCTCCGGCTTCTCCGGTTCCGGCTTCTCCGGCTCCGGCTTTTCCGGCTCCGGCTTTTCCGGCTCCGGCTTCTCTGGCTCCGGCTTCTCCGGGTCAGGTTTCTCCGGCTCCGGCTTTTCCGGCTCCGGCTTCTCTGGCTCCGGCTTCTCTGGCTCCGGCTTTTCCGGCTCCGGCTTCTCCGGGTCAGGTTTCTCCGGCTCCGGCTTTTCCGGCTCCGGCTTTTCCGGCTCCGGCTTTTCCGGCTCCGGCTTCTCCGGTTCCGGCTTCTCCGGTTCCGGCTTCTCCGGTTCCGGCTTTTCCGGGTCAGGTTTCTCCGGGTTAGGTTTCTCCGGCTTTTCCGGTTCCGTGGGCTTGTCACCCTCTTGGGTGAGATCCTTGCCGTCCGAATCTTTTCGTGTGATAACAGCACCTACTGGCAAACCGGCAAACTTCTGTTCTCCGGTCAGTGCATCGCCAATGGCAATGCTTCCGCCTGCGGTGGCATCAATGGTTACTTTGCCTTCAATGGTAATATCGGACTTTACCTCAGTAGCACCGTCAGCAACGCTGCCGCTGCCGATGGCCGCAGCACCGGCGAGGGGATAATTCTCGTCATTCAGAACGCCGCCGCCTGTAGCAGTAATGTTAGGAGAACCAGCTTCGGTGCTCTTGATGGAAACTTTGTTTCTGGTATCCTCGGTGTCGGGTTCTGTTTCTGCGCCGCCACCGATACCGGCAGCACCAGCGCCGCCCTGTGCGTTTTCGATGGTGACATTGCCCTCGATGGTCACGTCACCAGTTCCAAGAGCACCGCCGCCAATACCGGCACCTTCTTCGCCGCCGGTGGCGTTGCCGATTTGAGCGTTGCCTCTAATGATTACATTGCCGATGCCAATAGCGCCGCCGCCAATGCCGGAACCACCAGAACCACTTTTTGCATTTTCGATTTTGGCGTTGCCTTCAATGGTCACGTTGCCTACAGTTGGATCGATTACCATGCCATCGCCATCGGGATACAAATCGCCTTGGCCGCTGCCGATGCCAGCGCCGTTTGCGCTACTTTCCGCATTTTCAATGACTGCATCACCTCTGATGATGATCTCGCTGTCACCATAGGTGCCACTGCCGATGCCGGCTCCAGCTTCACCGCCCTGTGCGTTTTTGATGACGGCATCACCTTCAATGGTCACTGTGCCCAGACCCTGATAGCCGCTGCCGATGCCAGCAGCCATATAGCCACCAGAGGCTTCGGTGATGGTGCCGCCGCTGATGGTGACAGTGCCATTTCCTCCAATAAGAGTGTCCTTCGGTATCGCGCCAAAACCGCCACCAATACCGGCACCATACATGCCCGTAGCCTTTGCGGTGATATCGCCGTCGGTCACTGTGACAGTACCATTGCCGTAGGCACCGCCGCCAATACCGGCACCCAGACTGCCGCCCGTAGCGGTGATCGTACCGCCGGAAATTGTCACATCGCCGTCACCGCCGACGGCTTGTTTGTTACCGGAACCGCCGCCAATACCGGCACCCCCACTACCACCGTTGGCAGTGATCTCACCGCCCGTAATGGTCACTTGGCCGTCTTGTTCGTCACTGCCGCCGATGCCAGCACTGTGGTAACCACCCGTGGCAGTCAAACTGCCAGTAGTATCGGACGCACTTCCCTTTGCGGAGCCATCATCATTCTTTTCGTCCTGAATCGTCAGCGTGCCGCTGTCGTCGGTCTTGTTATGCTCCAGACCGGCGTGGCCATATCCGCTTGTCAGCGTGTTGTTGCCGTTCAGCTCGATGTTCGTATTGCCGCTGCCGGTCACTTCCACGGCGGTTTTGTATTGATCGGGGTCGTAGCCGTGTTCGTATTGTTCATCAACATTGATGTTCACATCTTTCAAGGTGACATTGGCCGTCTGGTCTTTGTCTGCGTCGATGGTGACCGTGTTCCCCGTGCTTGTGCCGGTGATGGTGATTTCGTTGTCCTCACGATCTTGGATGTATCCGCTGCTGTCGCTGACGTATTCTTTTTGTTCCCCATTCATAAACCACTGGCTGATGAGATTGCCGTTTTCCGTAGCGTGGATATCAATGGAGCCGCTGGCAATATCATACGTAGCGGCAAAAGCAGGAAGGGTCATGCCGGTCATCATGGCACAGGCGAGAGCGAGAGCTGCGATCCGTTGTGCGGCAACGCGGGGAGGGGGAGATGCCTTTTTCTTGCCGAAAGGCACCGGAACATGCCCCAGGACGCGCATGGCGAGTCTGCGATAAGAGACCATTGAGAATACCTCCTATTACATATATTCTATAATATATTGGAACCGGACAGGGCGGTGTGCCACCGTCCCTTCCAACTCGTACCACAACATGGATTGAGGAACCAGAAAACAGAGGTTGCTTGCTAAGCTAAATATAGCACGTGGGGGGGGGGGTAAATGCAAGACTTTTCTGCGTGAATGGGTGCATTTCCTGCGTGAAACATGGAAAAATTCCAGAAATTCCCTTTTTGCGGTGGCTCACGCAAGCAACGTCGAGCCGGATGTTTTTTTGGGCAGAAAGGGCGAGGCGGCAGAAAACGGGCCGGAACAAAACAGCAGCAGCCGGGAGGCATGAAAAAGATCTGCAAAAACGGAAAAAATCGGCCGCAGAATCTTGACGAATGAAGACAAACATGATAGAATAAAAAAGTAGTCAGGGAGCCGCGCGAACGGCGGCTGGACTGTGATGCAAGATCTACTGAATTGAATATTCTCGGCAAAGCAGTCGAAAGGCTGTGACGCAAAGCTATAGGGCCTGTAAAATGGCAGCCAGTTGCTTCTCAAATCGGGCACGATGTGTACCCGTCTTTTGAGCGACCTTCATCTGAACAGCAGGTGTCGATTTGCCGAGTTTGTCTTGACAAATCGACACCTTTTTCATTTCATGGGGTCACGCAAAAGAGGAATGCCCGATGCAGGAAACCGGCGAGGGCGAGAACCTCGGCTGGGGCAACCAGTGGGTGCAGCTCTTCGTCTGAGCGAGGGCGCTTTCAAAATGACATCTCCGTGCTTCAAATAAATCCGGGGAAGGCCCGACACGAGCAATGCTTGTGCCGGGCTTTTTCTTTGCCCGGATTTATGGTATACTATTTTGCAAGGAACACCACAAACAGGAGGAGTCAGCGTGGAGGATTACCGCACCATCCGGGGCACAGCCATCGGCGAATATGAGGAGAAGAAGAGCCGCTTCATTGCGCAGCTCGCGTTTGCAGACAGCGAGGAAAAGGCCGTGGCCTTTCTGGAGCAGGTGCGCGCGGCAAACCGCACCGCGCGGCACAACGTTTACGCCTACCGCCTGCGGGAGGGCAACCGGGAGCGCTACTCCGACGACGGCGAACCTGCCAAGACCGCCGGGACCCCGGCGCTGGAAGTGCTGCAGCACAGCGGCCTGACCGACCTCATCGTGGTCGTGACCCGGTACTTTGGCGGGGTGCTGCTGGGCACGGGCGGCCTCGTCCGCGCCTACACCACCGCGACCGCCCGCGCACTGGAAAACGCCGAGGTCGTCACGGTGCGCAGCGTGGTGGAGCTGGAAGTGACGGTGGACTACGCACTCTACGAGCGGGCCGCGCTGCTCATCCACGCCGCCGGGGCCAAACTCGCCGACCCGCAGTTCACCGACCGCGTGACCCTGCACTGGCAGATGCCGGAGGGCACCGAGCCGCCGCTGCTGGAACAGCTGCGGGAGCTGACGCGGGGCGGGGCCGAGGTGAGCGTCTCGCAGCCGTTCTATGCGCCGTTCTGATGCCCCTCTCCGTCTCGCATTCGCTCGTCCGCTCCCCCGAAGTGGGAGCCATGGGCGGTCGGATGCAAGGCTGCAGGGCTGCTGCGCTCTGTGAGCAGCAGCACCGAGAGATTTTTATAGGATAATTTTGGACAGGACAGGAAGATTCCCCCTTCGACAGAGCAATTCTGCTACAATAGCTGCGGGCGCAGCTGCGCTGGGAAGGGGGCAGGAACCAGCATGAAAGTGAGGGATACCGGATGGATGTACGCCAGCGTACCGAAGAGATCGAGCGGCTGACCTTTGCCCCCTGGGCGACCTTCAGCGATGCAAGCCGGGGCCGGGTCCGACCGGAGCCGCAGGACCCCATCCGCCCGGTGTTCCAGCGCGACCGGGACCGCGTGATCCACTGCAAGGCGTTCCGCCGCCTCAAGCAGAAAACGCAGGTCTTCCTCTCGCCGGAGGGCGACCTCTACCGCACCCGGCTGACCCACACGCTGGAGGTGGCGCAGATCGCCCGCACCATCGCCCGCGCCCTGCGCCTGAACGAAGACCTGACCGAGGCCATCAGCCTGGCGCATGACCTGGGCCACACGCCCTTTGGCCACGCAGGGGAGAGCGCACTGGACAAGCTCTGTCCGGATGGCTTCAAGCATTACCGCCAGAGCCTGCGGGTGGTGGACAAGCTGGAACAGAACGGCCGGGGCCTCAACCTGACCTGGGAAGTGCGGAACGGCATCATCACCCACACCAAGGGCACCTGGGCGGCGACCCCGGAGGGCCGCATCGTCCGGATGGCGGACCAGATCGCGTTCGTCAACCACGACATCGAAGATGCCGTCCGTGCCGGGGTGCTGGACCCGGCGATCCTGCCCAGAGAATGCACCGCCGTGCTGGGTGAAACGAAATCCCAGCGCATCACGACCATGATCCAGAGCATCCTCGCCCACAGCGACGGCGATGTGGCCATGGGCGCGGAGGAAGAGGAAGCCTTCCTTGCGCTGAAGGATTTCATGTATGCCAATGTCTACAACGACCGCACCGCCAAGCGCGAAGAGCAGAAAGTGGAAAAGGTCCTCACGGAACTGTACGAATACTACCTGACCCACATCGACCAGATGTCCAACTTCTATTTGCAGCTGGCCTATCAGGAGGGCCGTGACCGCGCCGTGACCGATTACATCAGCGGCATGAGCGACGAGTTCGCCATCCGGACCTTTGAGGATGTGTTCGTGCCCCGCAAGTGGCACGTGTTATAAAAGGAAGCAGGAAAAAAGAGCCATGATCCCACACGAGTACATTGAAGAGCTGAACCGCCGCACCGACATCGTCGATCTGGTGGGCAGCTATGTGCAGCTGAAACGGAAGGGCCGCCTCTATGGCGGCCTGTGTCCGTTCCACAGCGAGAAGACCCCCTCGTTCTATGTCTACCCGGACACCCAGAGCTTTTACTGCTTTGGCTGCGGGGCGGGCGGCGATGCCATCAGCTTCGCCAAAAAGATCAACAGCATCGACTACGGCGAGGCCGTCAAGATGCTGGCAGCCCGCGCCGGGATGCCGGAGCCGCAGGAGGACGACAAGACCGGGCGGATGCGCAGCCGCATCCTCTCGATGAACCGCGAAGCGGCCCGCTTCTTCCACGCCTGCCTGAATTCCACGGTCGAGGAGGCCCGGCAGGCCCGCGCCTACTGGCGCCGCCGCGGGCTGGACGACAAGACCATCGTGCGGTTCGGCCTCGGCTATGCCCCCAACGATGGGCAGGCCCTCTATCAGTTCCTGCGGGATAAGGGCTACAACCAGCAGGAGCTGGACGCCAGCGGCCTGTTCAAGCGCAGCGCTTCCGGGCGCATCTACTGTTTGTTCTGGAAGCGGGTCATGACCCCCATCTTCGACCTGCGCGGCAACATCATCGCGTTTGGCGGGCGTGTGCTGGATGACTCCAAGCCCAAATATGTCAACAGCCCCGAAACGCTGGTCTACCACAAATCCGAGACGGTGTTCGCGCTGCAGATCGCCAAAAAAAGCGCCTCCCGCCGGTTCGTCCTCTGCGAGGGCTATATGGATGTCATCAGTATGCAGCAGGCGGGCATCGACACCGCCGTCTGCGCCTGCGGCACGGCCCTGACGCCGGAGCAGGTGCGGCTCATCAGTGAGTACGCCGATGAGGTCATCCTGAGTTACGACTCCGACGAGGCGGGCCAGAAAGCCACCCTCCGCTCGCTGGAACTGTTCCGGAACAGCACGGTGCGGGTGGGGGTGCTTCAGATCCCCGGCGCAAAGGACCCGGACGAGTACATCAAGCGCTATGGTGCCGACCGCTTCCGCACCCTGCTGGACGGCGTGGGCAACGCGCTGGATTTCCGGCTCAAGCGCCTGCGGGATCAATACGACCTGACCCAGGACGCCCAGCGGCTCGAATACATCCGCGATGCCGTGGACCTGCTGGCCGAGCGCTCCAACCCCACCGAACAGGAGGTCTACGCCGGGCGGCTGGCCGAGGAGACGAACATCTCCAAGACCGCCATCCTGACCCAGCTGGGCACCGCCGTCAAAAAAGCGGGCAGCAAGCGACGACGGGAGGAGAACCGCTCCCGCCTGCACTCCGGTGAGATGGATCAGATCAATGTCCCCTACAGCGCAGGGGGCTCGCAGGCGCTGGGTGTGGCCTCAGCCGAGCAGCGGCTGCTGGCGGCACTGCTGCGGGAGCCCAGCTACATCCCCAGGGTGCGGGCCCAGCTGCCGGCGGAAAAGTTCCTCCTGCCCCAGCAGAAGGAGCTGTACCAGGCCATGCTGGACTGTCAGGCGCAGGGCATCGAGGTCAGCCTTTCCACCCTGCGCGGCTTTGTGCAGAGCGAAGAGGCCCTGAATGAACTGAGCCGCCTTGCGGCACAATACAGCGATGTCAACTGTACCACCGAGGATATCAACTTTTATCTGGAACGCATCGCCCGCGGCACCCCGATCGCGAAGAAGGCGGCCCAGATGTCCAATGAAGACTTAGAGCAGTATCTCCAGTCGATGCGAGAAAAGAAACAGGGAACTCTCCCTGCAGAAGACTGAGCGCTCCCTTTCCTCCCGGCTGGAGCTGGAAGGAGAAGGAATCATGCGGAAATTGTCGCAAACGGAAGAACTTGCAAAGATCTTGGCGAGCCGTGCCCGGCACCACCTTCTGACGCCGGAACAGGTCAGCCGCGCCATGGAAGAGCAGGAGTACGACGTTGCCGGGCTGGACGCGCTGTATGAGGTGCTGGAGGCCCGCGGCATCCGGGTGGAGGAAGAGGACACAGATCTCCCGCTGCTGGACGAAGCCCAGATCGGCCGGCTGGAACATGAGCTTTCCGCCGAGGGTGTGGCGCTGGACGACCCGGTGAAAGCCTATCTGAAGGAGATCGGGCAGGTGCCGCTCCTCTCGGCAAAAGAGGAACAGACGCTGGCCCGTGCTGCCAGAGCAGGGGATGCGGACGCCCGCCGACGCCTCAGCGAGGCGAACCTGCGGCTGGTGGTCTCGGTGGCCAAGCGCTACGCGGGCAGGGGGCTGCCCTTCCTCGACCTCATCCAGGAGGGCAACCTCGGCCTGATGAAGGCAGCGGAAAAGTTTGAGCCGGACAGGGGCTTCAAGTTCTCCACCTACGCGACATGGTGGATCCGGCAGTCCATCACCCGTGCCATTGCCGACCAGGGGCGGACCATCCGCATCCCGGTGCATCTGGTGGAGCACATCAACCGGGTCCGGAAGACGGCAGGGGAGCTGCTGCGGAAGAATGGCCGTGAGCCCACGGCGGAGGAGATCGCCGTCCGGCTGGAAATGGAGCCGGACCGGGTGCGGGAACTGCTGCAGCTGGCGCAGGAGCCGGTCAGCCTGGAAACGCCGGTGGGCGAGGAAGAAGACGCCCACCTCGAAGATTTCATTCAGGATGAAGAAGCCGGGATCCCGGTGGATGAAGCGGGCCGCCAGCTGCTCCGCCGGGAGCTGATGAGTGTGCTCAAGAGTCTGACGCCCCGCGAAGAGCGGGTGATCACGCTCCGCTTCGGCCTCGACGACGGCCGGCCCCGCACTCTGGAAGAGCTGGGGAAGGAGTTCAACGTCACGCGGGAGCGCATCCGCCAGATCGAGGCAAAAGCCCTCCGCAAACTCCGCCATCCCAGCCGGGCCAAACGGCTGCGGGATTATCTGGAATAAGAAGGAAACAGCTATATTCCGGGAAACTGGGTGCAGCTGTACTGTTGAAGAAATTGCGATTTCATGATAAAATAAAAATGCAGGAACGAAATCCATCGCATAAAAAGGCCAGGTGAAAAAATGGCAGAGAAAGATACAACAGAAAAAATTCTGGAAGCATACAATGACGTTTTTTCGGATATTGTGAATGTGCTGCTGTTTCACGGTGAAGAAGTGCTGAAACCGGAGGAACTGGAAGAACAGGCACCGCGGTCATACTATAAGGCAGATGGAAAAGTTCATGAAATCGAGCGGGATGTAGCCAAACGCTGGAAAAAAGAGCAGATACGATTGGCCTGCATCGGCGTAGAAAATCAGACAGGCGTTGACCCGGATATGCCGCTTCGTGTGATCGGCTATGATGGCGCGGAGTACAGAGCACAGCTTTTGGAAAAAGAAACAGGTGCACGCTATCCCGTTGTGACGCTGGTATTGTACTTTGGATATAAAAAGCATTGGAATCAGCCGATATCGCTTCTGGAACGTGTGAATATCCCGGAAAAATTCCGGCCGTTTGTCAACGACTATAAAATCAATCTGTTTGAAATCGCTTATCTCACCCAGGAACAGGTCGAATTGTTTCAAAGTGATTTCCGCATTGTGGTAGATTACTTTGTGCAGAAACGCGAAAAAGATGATTATACGCCCAGTGCGCAGACCATGAAGCATGTGCAGGAGACATTGCAGCTGCTGAGTGCGATGACGGGCGACCATCGTTTTGAAGATGTATGCAATGACCAACAGGAAGGAGGTCCGCAGAATATGTGTGAAGTTCTGGAGCGTGTTGAGAATCGAGGAGTCGATAAAGGAATCGAAATTGGAATGCAGCGCGGGACCCAGCAGGGAGAAGAGCTGTTTGCACTCCTTGTCAAGAAACTTCTGGAATGCGGACGGATGGAGGACATCCGCCGCGCGACAGAGGATCGGGCCTATCGCCAGAAATTGATGGAAGAACTGAAGATCACGTTATAAACAAAAAAGGCATCGGAGAAAAACCGATGCCTCTTTTGGTAGAAGGGAAAGCAAATATGCACACAGACTTTTGGGAAAGTTCTTGGCAGAGAATCGACGAAAAGCGTTTAATGGAGTATGCGGAGCGGAAAGAACAGGCGGACCCTATCCCTATCCTAGAAACGCTGAAGAGCAGAAAGGCGCAGACCGTTTGTGATGCTGGCTGTGGATGCGGCGCGTATGTGCGGAGATTGGCTCAGCAGGGGTTCACGGTAAAGGGCTTTGATGTTTCCGGCAGGGCGGTCGAAATTGCGGAGGACATTTTAGAAAAAAGCGGGCTGACCGCAGAGCTGAGAGCGGCCAGCGTGCTGAAAACGGGATATCCTGACAACGAGTTTGATGCTGTTGTTTGCAGAGATGTGCTGGACCACATCCCAAAGGAAGAAGCAAAACAGACGGTCCGGGAATTGTGCCGTATCACGAAACCCGGCGGGATCATCCTGTTGACCCTTGATGGGCTGGATGAAGAGTATCAAAAGGAACCGCATACGGTGACCGAAGAAGGCGACTATCAGTTCACGGAGGGAAAATGGAAGGGGATGGTGTTCCATCCATACAGCGCCGAAGAAACGGCTGAATTTGGAGAGACAGCAAAAGCATTTTATGTTGAATCTCTTCAGGAGGGTTTGCTGGTCCGATTGGAACTATGAAAATAAGCGCGAAGCACTCCGGTTGACCGGGGTGCTTTTCCTTTGCCCAAAGCACAAGAGCAAACCTGTACAAAATGCACAAGGGTGTTTTTGGTGAGAACGTGCAAAACTCAAAAAGCAATACCAAAAACGCACAAAACAGACACGGAACCGGGTGTGCCACAAAAGCGGGGGCTTGACAAAAAAATCGGCCCGAAATGGGAAAAATGGCTTGACAACAGGGCTTTCCCGGTGTATACTGCATTAGTATCACATAATGGCCTAGTGCGCCAAAAAGGGAGCTTCGGCTCGGTCGGCCCAAGAGGCAGGCACGAAAAGTTTGTGAAAAACGCCGAACTTCCTCTGAGGATACGGGTCGATTTATGTGCGTCTGCTCAAATTTGACCCGTAGAACGCAACATCCGTAGAGTATAAAAGTAAGGAGTGGTTGATTTTATGATGAAAGTCAAGCCCGTCAAGCTCGGCAAAACCGAGCGCATGAGCTTCTCCCACATCGACGAAGTCATCAGTATGCCGAACCTGATCGAGGTCCAGAAGAACTCTTACCAGTGGTTCCTGGACGAGGGCCTGAAAGAGGTCTTCCACGACATCGGCACCATTGAGGACTACACCGGCAATCTGGCACTGAGCTTCGTGGACTTCCGGCTGGATAAGGAGCCGAAGTACAGCATCAAGGAGTGCAAGGAGCGCGACGTGACCTACGCTGCCCCCCTGCGCGTGACGGCCCGTCTGCTGAACAAGGAGACCGGCGAGGTCAAGGATCAGGAGATCTTCATGGGAGACTTCCCCCTGATGACCGATGCCGGCACCTTCGTCATCAACGGCGCAGAACGTGCGATCGTCAGCCAGCTGGTCCGCTCTCCCGGCGTATTCTACGGAGATGCCAAAGATAAGGTCGGCAACGATCTGTACAGCGCCACCATGAACCCCAACCGCGGTGCATGGCTGGAGTACGAGACCGATGCGGCGAACGTCTTCTACGTTCGTATCGATAAGAACCGCAAGCTGCCCGTCACCGTGCTGTGCCGTGCACTGGGTCTGTCCACCAATGAGGATATCCTGAACTTCTTCGGTGACGATGAGCGCATCCTCGCTACGCTGGAGAAGGATACCACCAAGAACCAGGAAGAGGGCCTGCTGGAGGTCTACCGCAAGCTGCGCCCCGGCGAGCCTCCCACGGT